>Ga0181580_10001810_pt1 | contig 17188 bp, 9 predicted proteins | sample 071ome_23_FD_132413 | JGI IMG/M metagenome (GOLD analysis project Ga0181580, IMG submission 132413) | Coastal salt marsh microbial communities from the Groves Creek Marsh, Skidaway Island, Georgia - 071403BT metaG (megahit assembly) | ecosystem: Environmental > Aquatic > Marine > Intertidal zone... | reverse complement strand
ATCAAACAAGTTCAAGCTTTAAGTGCGTCGACAAAAATCAAACATTTATATGTCGAAGATTGCCCCGCGCTCACCAGTCTTGAAGGCATTAATACGTCTGATATTACCCCAGGGTCCTATTATCGTGTGTTTAGTCTCAAAGGATGTAAAAATCTCAAGAATTTGACCGGTTTACCGAGTTTAGGCGAGGGCTATGAATATCTTGAATTGGAGGATATGCCCGCGCTGCAAAGTCTTGAAGGGCTTAAACCTTCGCCTCAAGTCAAAACCATCCGCATGAGGCATGTCGGCGTCCGGGATATTTCCCAGATAACTTGCTTAGAAGGCGTGCAGGATGTTTCTATCGACAAAGCCAGCAATTTGTCTTCCGTGGCCGTGCTTGGCCAATTAACGCAACTTCAGACAGTATCACTTTCAGGAGGTTCGTCGCTTAAGGAATTGCCGGAACAGTGGCCGCAATCGCTCAAGAAATTATCGCTGCATGATTTTAACGAAGTATCAAGTCTTGGCGAAATACCAACTGGTATAAGCCATCTTGAAATCAGAAACTGCCCAAAGATTACGAGCGTAAAGGGGATGCCGTCGGATTGCCTTTTATCTGAATTGGTGATTGATCAGCATATGATGGATTTGTCGGTGATAGCCGGTACCCCGATTGATCGCGTGACTGTTCATAACAGCACAGCACCAAAAGAAAATTATTGGTGGCGCCAGGTTTTTGCTGATTTCAAAAGATTGAATTTGAGTTTGTCCTTCTATCGCGTGGATGATCCGACTTTTTTGACCGAATTGCCGCAATTGGTCAGTCTTTCACCACCATGGAAACTATGCGAAGAATACAATCTTAAAGATGAAGATCGGAATTCACCGGCAGAAGTGAAAACTTTTCAGCGCGCCTTATGCAAAGCCTTGGGGATAGAAACTCCTGATTTTCTGAAAGCAAAACGAGTAGTCCGGACAAAAGATGCAGGTGAAGGCTTGCACCTTGCTGATCTTAAAAAAGATTTGTTGAGCGGTGAGCCCGATAAAGTTGTGGCGGCGCTTGATCGGATACAAAAGGAAGGCGCACCGGCTCTTTATGACGAAATTGTCAATGGTGTGGATACCGACGACCTTTATGAAGGCGACAGCAAGGCCATCGGTGACTTTTTCAAGAAAGTGAAAGCCGGTGAACGTCCCTTGGCGCGTTGGGCGGTCACCACCCTTTTATCAATCGCGCCAGATGAAGCGGTGCAAGCTTGCCTGATCCGGGATTCGATTCAGAAAATGGTTTTGTCAGCTCCAAAGACGTTCAATTGGCAAGGGAAGGGGGATGCCCCCATCGACGGTCTGCCGTTGCCATCATTAAAACCTTTTAATAAACTTGAAGAACTGACCATCGCTGGATTTGCCATCAAAGATCTGTCGTGCATCACGGGTAATGCGAGTGTCAGGTCAATCGACTTGCAGGAATTGCCCCATCTTGAAAGCCTGAATGGGCTTGCGGATTTGCCGAATGTGCAACAAATTCAGTTCAATCAATGCCCCGCGCTTTCGTCATTAGAAGGCGTGTCGGATATCCCAAGCCTTACCGAAATGCATGTTGAAAACTGTGAATTAATAACGGATTTTACCTTCCTCCGGCATTTGCCCCTTTTGACGAAGTTCAACCGCCGCTGGAATCCAGGGGGGATTGAACTTTCAAAAGTTGGCGTATTTAGCAATATTGATTTCTTGTCAGGCTTAAAATCAGCCCCGGCGATTGATCTCAATCTTCAAGGATTGGTTGATTTAAGCGTTTTCGATCAGTTGGAAAGCATGAAAGTTGTTAATCTTGATGTCGATACATTCCAATTGAATTTATCGCCCTTTCGTCATGTGGAAGAATTGCAACTCAATCAAATTTATGATCTTGATGGTGATATGCAGCGTGATTTGAGCGAGGAAATTCTCAATGATGCTGAACGCTGGCGTCATGATTGGTCGTATGACTGGCCCAATTTGCGATCCCTGAGGGTAGATAAAGGCGTGCATGACTTTTCATCCCTGAATGCCCCATCCTTGGATGATGTCTTCTTGTATGGGGCTAACATTGTCTCCTTTAAGGGGGTTGGCCATGCCCGGAAAATAGAGATTTCGGTTGATAGTTATCCTTCGTTAGAAGGACTTGAGGATAGCCCTATCGAATATTTCAGCATTCATTATAACCGGGAAGAAGGCCATAAACCTGATCTTTCGTTGATGCCAAAGATACCAAATCTGAAAGCGCTTAGAATTGGATCAATGTTGACCTCCGTCCATCAAGAACAACTAACGGGATGCGACCAGATAGAACGCCTTGAGACTGGATCTTATAAAGGTAGTCTTGGCTTCCTCAAAGGATGGGAAAGTTTAACCGAATTGGATTTGCGTAATTCTGGAATGCTTGAAGTTATTGAAGCGGTTGAGTCATTACCCAATCTGAAACGCATTCGATTGAGAGGGTCTGAAATGAAACGTGATCTATGGCCCAAATCCCTGCAGGACGTGCTGGACTTTATGGGCACATAAAGGCGGGCAACACTCATCAAGAGAAGGGCATAAACATGCCCTTAACTCAAAAAAACAGATGCCAATTATTTGGTTCGGTAAACCTGGCCGTTGCGAATTTCAATGCCGAAATTCTTATGGCAATTGCGGCAAGTCACAATCGTCGTGCCATTGCTTGTGTTCGGCTTGTAGGTGCCTGTGCTGCCGCATTTGGGGCAAGCGACGGGAACTGGTCCGGGAATTTCGGCCATGATATTCTCCTTTGCGTATGATTATTAAATTAGACTTGCATGATTAATGTGGTGAGGCAAGCAATAGATCAAGTTTTCCTGATCTGATGATCAAGTGGGAGGCAGAGTTATAATCCGCCCAAATTTTAGGTGCTCAGTTGATGACAAATGATCTGTCAGCACCCACATCACGGGGCATCTTGGCCGAATTGTGGGTGCACCGGCCACACCATCGGTTAAATAAATGCATGCATCAAACCGGCCATTGCGCATGTTTTTCAGCCATTCAAAAGCCGGATCAAACGACGTTCCCCCGCCCCCTTGAACATTGTCCAGCGGTTTGCCTTTATAAGGATAGGTGCGTTGAACACTTGCATCACATTCAATGATATGGACATCCGCACCACTTCGCCAGATGCCATGAATTTCTGCCGAAAACAACTCCAGTTGATCCATTGAAATCGACCCTGAAGTATCGATCACAACCGCCACATGCTTTTCGCGTTTGACGCGTGTTCCGGGGAAGGTGTTGAACCGTTTTGACATTCGCCGGTTGGTTGGCACAAGGGTGGTGCGATAGCCGCTATTGGCAAACAAACGAAGCGTGCGCCGCCAATCCACTTTGGGTTTGCGATTTTGTTCAATGGATTGCAATTCGGTTTGGATGTCCAAAGGGATGGAACCCCATTGGCTTACTGGCATTCGATTGCGCGCGCGAATGACATGGCGTTCAATATCCACTTCCAGTGCATCAATAAGCGTTTGACTCATGGGCTCACCGTCAGCTCCTTCAGTGCCACCAGACGCCGCCCATAGGCTGTGATCGCTATGAGAGGTCTGATCAAGCATCCGCTTTAAGGCTTCCATGCTTTGAGGTGCATTATCAGCTTCGTCGGTGCTACCGCTTCCACTACCATTGCCATTATTTCCAGATTGAGCATTGTTCTGTTTGAGGGCGGCTTTTTTTAATTTCAATAATTTGTCATAATACCATTCGACGGTTTGATCAGGTCGAAGATCATAATCAGGAAATGTTTTTAGCGTAACACCCGTTTCCGGCAATGGCCATGGCGCTATCAATTGATTGACGACTATATCCGCAGCGATATTGAACAATTCAAGATCAGCATTCTTTTTTGGCTTGCGGTAAAGATGCCTGAAAATAATGTGCAAAGCTTCATGTTTTATTACCGCCACCCGCTCTTTGGTGTTGAGTTCTTTAATGAAGAAGAGGGGGTTGACGATCAATTCAGGCCCGCGTGACGTCAGGGCAACAGCCGCAGTGGGGACATCTTCGGAAACGCGCCGCACCAACCCTCCTAGAAGATGACCGTAAAAAGGTTCTTTCAATAACAAAGTAACAATCGTACGCCCAAGTTCATGGGTTGCTTTAGCCACATCTTTGGCATTCGCTTTTGCGTCCTTGGTATCGACAGGTGACGCCACGATTAGAGACCTTCAATCACCAGTTTCGCCAGTTTTGGATCACGCAGCATATTGGCAATCTCTTCGCTTATGGTGATCAGATCCCGGTGAAGCGAGAACCGCAGATCATTTGGCAGGTCATCAAGCAGTAAAAATGCCACCAGATTTTTTGCATGATGGCTTTCGGCTTTGTAGGTGTCCGACGACAAATGCAGATAAAGGCGGGTGCAAATGGTGGATAACCGATCCACTCTTTTGGCATCTCCTTCACCTTTTGACAGATCACTGATCCGTTTGGCAACAGGCTTGAAATCTTTTGCATCCAGAATATCAGCGGGTTCAATCAATTGCGTGACGCCATCATTGACAAAGGCCAGGAAAGTGGTGGCAGTGATATCATCAAGCGCACTTCTCGCCAGTACATTGACCAGTTCCAATTCGCTTTTAAGGTCGTCGATATTAGCGATCTGATCGAAAAACTGGGTTAAGGTTCGCGGCGTGGTGCGTTCGCCCGTGATCACTTCAGGATAGGTCAAAACAAAGGCAATCCCACGCGGATCAACTCCTGCATTCATCGCCCATCTGGCCCAGGATTTAACGTCAAAGATCATGGTCAGGTGGAGCATGCGCGTCAACATGGCAGGGTCCATTGGAGTGACCGAATAATCGCCGCCTTCAGGGTTGGCGGTACAAACAATCTGCCATTTGCGCGGCAAGGTCCATGAGAACATTTCAAATTCTTGAATGAGTTGCATCAATCCACGCAGAATACGATCATCAGCCCGGTTCAGGTCATCCAAGAGCAGAATGCCAGGGCCTTCATCGTCTTCCTTTGGCACCCAATCTGGTGGCATATAAACGGTGGATTCATCGCCTTGAACATCTGGGTTGGGGTCAAGGCGAACCGGAAGGCCGTGCAGGTCACCCATTTCTTCAAATTGCGCCGGCGCACAGTAGCGAAATTTCCAACCGTGTTTCTTGGCCAGATCCTTGATCACCGCAGTCTTGCCAATGCCGTGCGATCCCCAAATGCAAATCGGGGTGGGACGTTTGCCGTGGCCGTCGGGGTCTTTGGCGGCAGACGCTTCTTCATTGTCAAGATTGGTCTTAAACACATGTTCCAGCAAACGAATGGCGGCATCGGAATCCAATTCCGCTCCAAAATTTGTTAATGCCTCGGTCATGATCTCTCCTTCATATCTAATCAAATGAAGCCAATCAGGCTTCTCTAATCATGGGCGATCAAAAAGGCTGGTCTGGTAAAACCGCCTTCGGTGCAGATAGTTTCCTGCAGTTTTCTCAGTTTATTGATGTCATCATAAACGCTGGACCCCATGCGGTAGGCCATCCGCCCTCGCTGGGTAAAGCGAAGCGATTGCAAGTTCGGCATTTCCAAGAGCCAACCCATTTCATCGTAATTGAGCAGGAAATCCCATTTTTCGAGATTCAGGGTTTTGACATTTTGCAAAAGGCTCAATTGGCTATAGTCAAATTTCGTTTTTTCGGCGGAAAGCCCATAGAGATGGGAAATACGGTCCAAATGAAGTTCGCTATCCTGCAATTGATTAATGGACGCCAGCCATTCCTCAGGGAAAATACCAACATCGCTTGGTAGGGCTATGTGAAGTTTCGTATTCTTGAGGTTAATGAGTGCGGCATGGTCAGTGACCCGCATGGATATATGCAACTCTTCGAGTTGAGTGCAATGTTGCACCCCTTCCAGAGAGGTTAACTGATCGCACTGGTAGGCGTTGAGTTTGGCAAGAGCCGTGCAACCTTCAATCCCTTTCAAGGTTTTCAACGCCTCGCAACCTTTGATGGTCAACTGCTTTAGCGATGCCGGCAATTGGCCGAGATCGGCCAAGGATGAGGTTTGGCTCATATCCAAATCTTCAAGGGGGGCTTGCCATTGTTGCGGCAGTTTTTCGACCGCCGTTGATGATAGCGTTACCTTCTTCAGGTTGGCATGCTCACCCAAACATTCAACGTTTTTAAGGGTATTGCAATTGGAGAAACTGGCCGATTCCAAATTGGGCAGATTATGTATTGCTGAAATATCTTCAAAGCCTGAACTATAAGCGCTGAGTGATTTGACCGCTGATAATTGAGGTAAATGTTCAAGAGATTTCAACGCCTTCATGTAGGACAAATCGAGGCTGTCAACACTCACTGGGTTTTTGGGGAAATGCTCAAGCGTAGTAAGGCTGCTGCAACCTGAAAGGCTGAGCACAGCACCACCATAACTTTTCGGCATCTCTAAAGCGAGGTCTTGAATGCCCTTTAAGGAGGAAAGGGCGCGGCAACTTTCCAAGGTGAGTTTGGTCAGGGTTTTGATATTTTCTAAAGCCTCGATGCTTTTAAGGGATGCGCAATCCGCAAGATAAATTTCTTTCAGATGAGTGAGGTCACCAACAGGATCAATGCTTTCGAGTGTTTCGCATTTCTGCAAATTCAGCGACTCTAAAGTCGCCGCTGATGCGCTGATACCCTCAAGGCTGGATAGTTTTTTATTCTCAGACAAATCCACCGTTTTCAGAAGGGGGGATTTTGAGAGAGATTTAACCTCCACCAACCCAGCGCCATTTAACTGCACCTCTTCCAGTAAGGGCGCGTCTAACCCGTTGAGCGATAATAATTGTCCGGACGAATTCCAACCACCACCATCGATCTTCAGCGTCTTTAAGGCAGGCAATGCCCCGAAATTGATCAAATCTGGTGTGGTGTCATCTACAATCAACAAGGTTAGGGTTTCTATATTTTCAAACCCTTTCAGATCGGGACTTTCAGTGGTTAAAGAGACGGTCAAGGTTTGAATCTCTTGGCGCAGCTTGGCCAATTTACTGCCCTTTGCCGCGGCTGCCATCAAACCAAACAGCGCTATATCCAAATAAGGCTGTGCAGGGCCGGTGCCATCAAAGCGTTTGCCTCGTTTCAATTCGCCGTTTTTGACGCTGACATCGGCAATGAGGTCATCAATTTCCGTGGTCAAAGCCTCGGATAAGGACAGGCCCATGCGGACATTCGCCACGTCACGCGACGACAGCAATTTCCAAACCGAACGCATATCGCTTTTCAGCGCTTGTACAGGTTTCTCACGCGGGAGAAGTTTCCGGTCAGAAATTTCAATCTTTTTCTTATCAAGGCCCGGCGGAAGGCCTTCTAATGGTTTAAGGGCCGGGCAACCGGAGAGGTTCAGTGCCTTGACGGCGGATTTCCAATCCGAGGGCATGGTTTCAAGATTTTGGCATTTTGTGAAGGTGACTTTTTCCAATTGGGTCAATTCACCTAAGGCTGATGCGTCTGTAATCCCATCACATTGATCGCACTCAATTTCTTTAAGGTTGGGTAATTGAGCGATCGCACTCAAATCTTGAATGGCTGATTTTGTCAGCACCAATTTTTCAAGATGTTGTGATTTTTCCAACCCTTCCAGTGAGGTCAGGGCATCAAGGCCAAAGATTTTGACGGTTGTCAGGTCTGGCACAATCGGGGGCAGAGGCGCCAAGGATTTCAAGGCTTTTAGGTTGGCTAAGTACAATTCATTAGCACCATAGACACGCATATTGTTGCCGGGGCGCTTGTCGCGGATTGTTGCCATGGGCAAGTCAGCGATGGATTCAATGGCTTTGCACTGGCTAAAATCAAGAAACTGTAATTTGGTGCAATCTTTAAGGGCTGATAAATCGGTAATTTTTTCCAAAAAAGATATGGATAAAAATTCAAGATTGGCGGCTTTTTGCAAAGGCTTAAGGCTTTCGATGGCCAAAGACCCTGCAAGATTAACGTTCACCAGCGACGGCGCAATTTTCGATACCGCATCAATGCCGGCCAATTCTTGATTGCGTTGGAGAGTAAGGTTTTCAAGTTTTGAGCAACGCTCAAGACCATTAATGTCCAGAAGTTTAAGGCCTGTTGCCGTGAGCGAGATCAGGTTTGGCGCGTCCAAACCTTTCAGGGATTTTAACTGCGCTGAATTTTTGCCGCTATTGAAGGGAACGGCCTGACTGTAAAGAGAGAGGTGTTTTAATGTAGGGGTTGAACCAAAAGCGTCTAAATTATCAAAAACTGCTTCCACGCCAATATAAAGATCGGCTTCTTCCAGATTAGGAAAGGCCGATAAAGCAGGAATGGACGCCGTGGTGATTTTAATGATTTTTGTTTTATCCCGAAGGTCTTTGGCTTGTTCTGATGGAGAAGATGCCACCAGGGCTATCAGTAAGGCATTGAGATGATGCTGGTTTTTATCATTGCCTTCAAACCGCTTGCCGCTTTTGATTTGGCCATCATCGGTCACATGAAGATCATCCAGCAAAACCTCAAGCCCATCGAGAACCGTATCAATGAGGGACATGGCCACCTTGAAGTTGCCGTCATCACCAGATTTAAAGAGTTGATAAACTTTGGAGGCTTCGCCTTTAAGCGGGCGGGCGCGTTGACCTGAAGGTGGCATGAAACAAGTTCCAATCACAAATGCAAAAACACAGTCAAACCATTAATCTTAAATTAGTTTATTTTTGTTCACTTACAAGATGATAAGGGTTATTCATTGAAAGAATAAAAAGCCACGCAAAACGGATTAATCATCGGCTGATTTTTGCTCAAGATCATTGATCAGACGGCTTGTGATTTCAAGTTCTTGACCGCTGATTTTTTCAAGACTTCTCGATAGGCTTTTGACCACCCATGGCACCAGCAATTCATGAAAATAGCCTGCAACCATATCGGCCTGAAGCGAAAGGGTGATGATGGATTTGTCAAACTGTTCCATTTGTTTTGACAAATTTTGACCCGAATAAATCTCAGCAAGAAGGGCGGAAACACAAGCCAAATCCATTGGGGTGATGTTGTCATCTCCGGCATTTAACCCATCCTGAAACGCACTAAGCGCGGTATTAGCGGCAGTGATGGCCGCGTCATTCTCTCCCAATTCATAATGTAAAAGCGCAAGACGTCCAAATGCAATCGGCCATGTTCGGCCTATGGGTTGCGAGGTCATTACCTGCTGCGCCAACTGATCAGCATGGCCTAAGAATGTTTTGGCCAAATCTTTTTCATCGGTGTTTTTGAAATCATCTGCCATCAAAACAAAACAAGTGACTGCATCAAAAACAGTGTCACCGTCTGTATCGGGATGATTGGCTAAAAACTCAAAAGCCCGGGTGGCAAATGGGATGGCGGCTTGAGCCAATTCAGATTCCCGCAACCGTTTGGCATAAGCTATGTCCAATTCAAAGCGTTCACCATCATCGTCATCCATAACCTTCATGGCAAGGGTCGATGATTGGGTGAAAAGTTCGATAGCCTTGTCTGCATGGCCCAGATGAAGATGCGTGTCACCTAAATTCTGAAGCGGATAGATCAGCCGCGCCTCGTCTCCGGCAAAGGCCTTTTCGTAGATTCTGGACGTCTCTTGATAATACGGTAGGGCTTTTTGATACTCTTCGCTTTCGGTCATGATATGGCCAACAAGACTCAACACATCGGCACGCCAAGGGTCATCGGGTTGCAATATTTTATCGTAAATCTTGATCGCATCTTCAAGATAGGGAAGGGCGCGGTCATTTTCATCGTTTCGATACAAAAAATCGCCCATCGACCGCAACGCATCGGCATGGGCTTTGCTTAATGCACCACCCGAAGTCCTGGCGATGGCGATCGATTGTTCAAAACAGTCAAATGCCGCATCAACATCATCTTCCTCATCATAGATTGAAGCCAGGAAATTGAGCGAAGCCGAAGTGTAAGGGTGGGCGCCCAGTTTGGCCGTGCAGATACGATTGGCACGGATAATATAAGCTTTCCGGTCATCAAAATCCGTTTCCGTAAAAGCCAGATTGATCAGCAGTCGGGCTATTTCGGGGTGATCTTCAGGGAAAAGCCTTTCTGCGACCGCAAGGGCACGCTTTTGATAGTCGCGGCCTTCTTCCATGCGCCCAAGCATAGATAATAGCAATCCACGGTTTGAAATGGGCTTCAGGATATCTGCACTATAATCACCAAGCACCTCTTGATAAATATTGATGGATTGCTGGTAGCCTTCAAGGGCTTCGTCATAAGACGCCATACCTTCCTGAGCACGCGCAAGATTGTTAAGAGATTGGGCGTATTCTACGCTCATTTCGCCATGAAGTTTGCGGCGAATTTTCGCCACGCGTTCATGCCGGTCAACCGCCTCCTGAAAAAGACTGAGTTCAATTTCGATATTAGCCAAATTGTTAAGCGTTTGTGATGTTTCAAAGTGAAATTTGCCGTGAACTTCTTCCTGAATGGTAAGGGTTTTTAGCGCAATGTCTTTAGCGGTTTCATAGTAGCCTCTGGTATAATTTACCGAGACGAGACGGTTCATTAGTTTTGCAGTGGTTGGGTGTTTTTCGCCCGATCGTTTGCGCCGCACTTTCAATAAATCGTGCAAAATCAATGTGCCTTCATCATAATCAGATAAGGCAATTAACGTGTCGGACCTGGCAAGGTTTGCTTGTTCCCATTGATCTTTGGTCAAGTGTTGTTTGAGAGGCTCTAGCAGATTCAAAGACTTGAGCGCCGCTTTGTACCGGCTGGCATAATACAAAAACTCCCCCAGAGCCAGCAACGTCAATGCTCCGGTTTTATCAGGCTGGGCATGATGCCATTTCTGCGCCAAATGCACACCTGATACATCCAGTCGTGATTTGGTATGGGTTTCAATATTCTGCCAATACATCAGCGCTTCTTGTTTGGACCGGTGGTGGATCAGGCCCATAAAATTAGAACCATTGCTCAAAAAGGTTTTCAGTTTTGACCAATCCTCCGCCTGTTGCCATTGCCACGCCTCTTCATAGGACCGGCGTTCTGTATTGGCATTTTGCTGGAACCATTTCCCTAAAAACCGATGCGCCTGCTTTTCTTGAATATCCTTGGGCAGATACCGGTCTTTGACAGCAATCGCCATAAAATCATGGGCAAAGGTCAATCGGCCATTATTGTCGAGCAAGGTTTCGTCCAGTGCGTTTCGGATCGGTGCCCAAGTTGCGGGCGCCAGATCAGCAATGGCCAAAATCTCTTTTTCAGTTAACCCGCCGCGGCTTGCCCAGATGGCGGTGATCGAACGCCATACAGCCCGCCGCCCGCAATCACCTTCAACACGCTGTAAAACCCGTTCAAAGAGATCATCTATCGTTTCGCTTTTCAGATAATGCGTGATCTGATGCTGCAATTCCTCATGTACACCAAATACACGCAATTCTTCCCCTAGCGTTCGAAGAAATAAGGGATTGCGTACCAAAGGATGGGTCAGAACCTGATCCATCATGAACTTGGGCAGAACCTTGTTGTAATGCGCCAAATAGGTGATGAGCAAATCTCTGGCTTGCGCCTTGTTCAACGGCTTGACCGTCAGAACCTGCCAAGGTGAAGTTTCGCGGTTGCTTTTAATAGCATCCATTACCGTGCCGGGAAGGCATGAGACGATGAAATGAATATGCGCAGGCACAAATTCAGGCCACCAGCGTAAATCGGTGAGGTCGGTCAAACTATTGATCGAGTCGATGGCAAATATCCAGCGACGTTTATTCTTTTTTGACCACGCGCTGGCTGTGGCAAGCCATGATGGCAGGCTTTCGATCAGCGCGTTGGGATCTTCGGGAATCTCAAGACTGCTGTTGGTGGTGCGTTGGATAAATTCAATCAGGCGGTGGATCAGGGCATAAGGGTTGGCCGCATCAGCGCTAGCCCCAAGATAATGTTCAAACACCAAATCTTTAGGATGATCTTTCCGATAGCTGCTGATGAAATTAGCCAATAAAGCGCTTTTTCCGCCGCCAGATTGCCCTTCAACCCGTATTTTCGGGGCATGGTCATCAAGCCATGTTTTGAGTTGATGCAGATACTTTTCACCACCAAGATACAGACGCCGCCTTGGAGACGCGTAAGCATCATGGCGCATAGTTTCACGCTCAAATTCATCGGGCACATCGGCAGCAGGAAAATCACGATCCAGCAATTGCCAGATGTCTTTTTCTAGCCGCTTGGCCAGTGCTTCCGGATCTTTGTACCGGGCAACAGGATAACCGCTTTTTCTGATACGGGTTTTTAATACATTTTGACGGTTTTGATCTTCAGCAGATGCCGGTAAATATTCGCCGCCTTTGTCCTCAGAATAGGTCTTTGTACGGAAATAGAAAAAAGCCCGTCCATGCATATGAGGGTTGTTCAACACACCATGGAGGATTTCCAGTTCAGTGACGCTCTTGCCGCCTCGATGTTCATCCAGCCAAGGCTGGCGTTCAAGCAAATCAATGGCATAGCCATCTTCTGGTGGAATCCAGCCGTAACGCTCGCCAAGAAGGCCGATGAAATATGGGCGGGCACGATCAATTTCACCCAGGCAAATGGGGAGAACTTCCCCGCGTTCGGCTTGTTCTGGCGTAATCCCCCAACGCAAATCAACATCAACAAGTTCAACAAAACGGTCCCGCAATCGTGCACGCAAGGCTGGAAACACACGCTTGACCAACAGGTCGCGTTCCTCACCAAAATCTCGGAAGGTTGAAGACAAAAAGATACGAACTGACCTGCCGTTGTCCATAATGAGAAATTCCTTTTGATCAACAAATATAGACTTAATACTTTTGCCCTTGAATGCAATCTTTCTCCACTCAAAGGTAGATTGGGTCTTGAGTTTATTGTTTCAATTTCTCAGAAAAATTGGCGGCAATAATTCCTGCGGGCAGAGCCACCACACCAATGCTGATCAGGGAAATAATGCCGGCACAGATTTTACCCGTCACCGTGATGGGATACACATCACCATAGCCGACCGTGGTCAATGTTGCCATCGCCCACCACATGGCTCTCGGAATGCTTCCAAAGGCCTCGGGTTGCACGCTGCCTTCGACAAAATACAATAAAATGGCTGATAAAAAGAGCAGGAACAGGGTCACCACCAAACTAGCGCTCAGCTGTGGCCATGATGATTGGATCGACTCAGCAAACAGCATCAGCGGTTTGTTGGTGCGGATCAGTTTTACTATCCGGAACATTCGGAATAGTCGGAATAACCGAAGGAAAACCAGATCATCCAGAATAAAAACAATAATATTAGGCAGAATGGCCAATAAATCGGTGATGGCCATGGGGCTGATCATATATTTGATTTTGCCTTTAAGGCCCTGGTATTTTTGCAACCTGCCGCAAAGCAGAAGACGCAAGATATATTCAGTGCCAAAAATCAAAAAAATGACAAATTCGATTGGTTTCACCCAAGCACCAAACTGGGTTTGAAAATTCGGCTCAGTATCGAGAACCATCAACACCACGGCAAATAAAATCACCACCGATAACGCACGTTCCAGGACTGTAGATGTCTCAGTGTCACGAGGAAAAAGAGAGCGTGACAAATACTGTTTGAATGTTGTTTTCATAGACACTGTCACATGCTGAAAAAAGAAATCACATCAACTTTACCAAATATTAGATTATTCGAATATGACGAAACGCTCAGGGGATGGGAGAAAGTCATCCACCTTGATAGGGCAAAAACTATCTTTCCCAAACCAAACTTCATTATCCGGAGTTGTTGCTTTCTTGAAGCGAGTGGGCAACACAATCGTCAGAGGCGCTTTTGCATCACATCGCAACGGAATCCGAGCCCGCCAAGAATTTGCTTTGGCGCGCCCAGAGGAGGTGAATTGGGCAAAGACCATCATCGGCGTCTGGTTGTAATATTTGGGTTGCGACTGGTAACCGTTGATGATCCGGACGTCGAGAGATTGTTGCTCTGAAAGCGCTACCGCGTATTCAAGCAGTTGCAGAAAACGATGCTGATCTTCTGGCGCCAAGGATTCAAAAAACTGATATACAAGATCAATGCGCGGCACGCCCGACAGATCAAATTCGTCTGCCAATGAATAGGATTGGGCGGGTTGCCCTTGGCTGGTCTTTTCTATGCGTTTGACCGATGCGCGGTTCCATTGCGGCGATAGAAGATTGATGAAGGCTTCCTCTTCGGTTGAATACAAAGATGTTTCAACTCCGAAGATATTGATGGTCTCGGCCTTCCGAGAATAAACCTCAATCGCATAACCTTGCGCAGTTTTTTCTAACAACAATTGAAGGTTTTTTTGACCGGTTTTGCTGTTCTTGAAACCGCCCTCATGTTGATTGAGCCGCATATCCACGCCGCCACCAGCCTTGCCCACATAAAGAATTTCTCGGCTGTTCTGCTTGACCCCACACCAAGCGTAGACCATAGGCGTCTTGATCTGGCTTAATTCTGACGTGGTGATCACTTCAAATCTTGCGGTGTCGTTCTCAACCTTCAACACATGCGTCTTTTCAAAACCTAATTTATGCAATTTCATCTAAATCCCCTTATCTTCAAAAACACCTGTTGAGCCTAGCCTGATCACAAAGGGGCTTTTACCCACTGATCCAAGAATGCTTTTAAGGCATTGATACGATTATCATCATAAAATCCCTCCTTTTGAATTTCGGCAAGTTCACGATGAAACCTTGCGGTGGTCATCCAAGGCGTATCCGTGGTGTCCTCTGCGTTCCATTTGTTGGCCCATGCTTGAGCAAAAACCTGCCGTTGCTCATCAGACAGCAACTCCGGAGCATTGGTCGCAATGAGGCGAAGGCCAAGTTCTTGCAGACGCTGATCGTGAAATTGAGACAGCATCTGATGGCGCTCACCCCAGGACGCATTTTGGAATTGTGCCAATAAGTGTTTGTCGCTTGCGGAGTAAAACCCTTGATAGATTTTATCTTCAACATTCACCACGTCTTGTTTGCCCATGGTTTTTAAGCGCTCGCTCAAGAGGGTGCTGACGCGGGTTTGAAAATCAGGGTGATCAGCGATGAATCGCGCACGTTGGCGGTGTTCAGCACTGGGCGCTTCCATCAACAAGAGATTAGGGATGGCGTTGAGATTGACCGCGCGAATGATTTTGGGGCTATCGGTGATTGCCCCACGAAGCGCATCATCATCTTGGTAAAACTCTGCGGGGTTAGCGGCATCGAGATCAAAAAAACCCACCATGGAATTGCTGCCCTGAACTTGGCCGCAATAGCAACCTGTGATGGATTGTGGCGCTTGACCACCATAACGGACAATCATTTCCATGGGTTGAAACGTGGCAAAGTGATCCAAGCTCTGCTGACGGAAACGGTTGCTCAACAATGCCTGCCATAAGGTTGGATTGGCCTTTGCTATCCTTTGGGCGAGATAAATCGTGGCTTCGACGTCGCCAAGAGCATCATGGGCGTTATGCGCAGCAAACCCGTTTGCGGGCGCCAATTGATCTAACCTGAGTGCCAGATTACCCTTGTCATTTTTGGGCCAGACAAAGAGATCAGGTTGTTTCAACCAAATGACCTGCATGGCTTTCATGATATCAAAACGTGTGTTGCCATTGAATTGGGTGGCGTAAAGATCAGCGTGCAGATTTTGATAAAACAGATGACGGAAAAACATCTCATCAAAATTGATGGAGTTATACCCAACCCAAATCGCAGGCGTCCAGCGTTGGATCAATTGCGATAGACTTTGCGAAAAATCAAACAATGAGGGCAGTGTTTTATCCACCAGTTGATCTGGCTCAAGGCTTGTCACCAGCATCGCATAAGGGGATGGAATAATATGGGGAGATAACCGGCAACGCAGATTAACCCGCTCAATTTCTTGAAATTCATCATCAACGAGAATAGCTGCGAATTGCAAAGGTTGATCAAAGGCTGGCGATATTCCAGTTGTCTCGAAGTCATAAAAAGCAAACATTCATTATCTCCACGTAAAAAAGAAGATCCGCGTTACAGCCGGTCTGTGCGGTGCTGAGTGAGATATACAATCGAGATATGACAAAACTGGTCATAGCAATTATTGAGCGTGTTTGATGACTTTGGCCATCTCTTGCATGATTTGCCTCACCGAGTGGCTCAAGGCTTCCGGTTGAATAGATATAAGATGCTCGCTCCATCGAAAGCATTCATAAGCAATTTCTTTAACGCTCTCACATGTAAAACGAATTTCGACTTCGCCCCCGTCCAAGATGCGTGTTTTTTGGGTAGGGTGAAATTCATAATGCTCCAATATGGGTGCTGCTTTGGCATGAAAGGTGAGCGTCCATTCATCAAAAATACCGTCGTGAAAGGCACCAAAGGAGCGATGGGCAAAAGCATCAATATCAAAGGCGGTGTGGGGATTGTCTTCATCACTGATGCGCAAGTTTTCAATGCCGGTGAGGGCATAATTTCTCAGCGCGTCAGCCTCTTCATCATGAGCCACCAGATACGCCCGCGGACCAAGGATAATGCCCAGTGGTGATGCACGTCTTTGGCTTGTCTTGGTGGCGGTAATATTTTGATAAGTAAAAGTGACCTGCTTTTGCATCAGCATTGCATCCAATAAAGTGGCGCGTATGGATGGCGCATATATCGCTTTCGGACCTGGCCGAAGTGCCACTTGGACAGATTCATCCATCACTTCCAAATCGGGGTCGATTTTATTCAATTGCTGTTGGCTGATATTCGCCTGCAGGCCATCGCGCAATTCATTCAGCAAACCGCTATATTCCGCATAGCCCATGGTCTTAAGCATCGAGGAAATGGCGCTTAAGGAGGAAAGTTGATCCGCGGTTGCGGGGGAAACCCGGGTCTTTGCCACAGGGAGATACCACAGTTTTCCCTTAATTTCCGGAACATGGCGATACGAAAGATCAGGTTCGATATCTTTGATGGCAGATAACCAGCGCTTTACGGTCCGGATCGAAACTTCCATTTCCTGTGCTATGGCTTCAGCCGTGATGCCAAAAGATTTATTGGCTTGTAGGATATGGATCACCCGGATCAGGTCTTTGCCTGGGCGCATGCGGTCAACAAAAGGTTTGCTGGTTTGGGGCATGGAGAAATACTTAATATTATATAAATATAATAACTATGACCATTCATGACATAGAAGCAACTTAAATTTGAAAGGTAAGGAAAAAGACTTAATTAATGACACGTAAGGAGGCTGAAATGCAAAATACTCCAACCGAAAATAATTTTTT
>Ga0181580_10001806_pt1 | contig 17220 bp, 17 predicted proteins | sample 071ome_23_FD_132413 | JGI IMG/M metagenome (GOLD analysis project Ga0181580, IMG submission 132413) | Coastal salt marsh microbial communities from the Groves Creek Marsh, Skidaway Island, Georgia - 071403BT metaG (megahit assembly) | ecosystem: Environmental > Aquatic > Marine > Intertidal... | reverse complement strand
CGATCTTCTTTGTCTCTATGCCAAACAAGTTCTAAGGTAGGGATACTTTGAGAAAATTCTCTAATAATATAATCACTTTGTTTTATTTCTTTATATGGTCTATCTTCCATCACATTTCTTTTGTTATAAGAACTGGGAAGGTATAATTATCTATAAACTCAAAATGCCTATCGTACTCTGCTTTATAGAGTTTACCCTTATGGTTTTGACGAAAAGCAGAAATAAATCTTTCTACATCAAAAGAAGGAGATACAAATCCCACTTCATCATCTGAGATCCATAAAGGTATTATTTTTTCCTCCTCTACTAACTGTATGCAAGCTTTTAACCTCTGAGGGCATTGTGTAAGTCCGCAGTCGTCAACAAGTAAGATAAAAGTATCTTCAACATACTCTAATGTTTGAGTTAGTACTTTATATATATCTGAAACGTCACTACAGAGACAATCTAATCTAATACAGTCATACCTTGTATTATAGCTTTCTAATATTTCAGGGAGATTATTTAATATGTCGCCATCGCTTGGAAAAAAAGAACTACCTGTACCTGTTAAATATTTCCAGGTTTCAATCCTTCTTCTAAGTTCTTCTACATTTCTAGCCCATGTATACCACTCATGTGAACCTTCTCTAGTACAAAGTCCAAAATTATCTATTCCATAATACCTAACTTGATTAGAATAAGGTTTATGAGAAAAACAATCTGAGTGCATTAATGACCAATCCCCATTTCCAAATCCTAATTCAAGAAAACTTTTAGGTTCGAAAATATTTAAGATTTCAAAGCATGCCTCTAAGACGAAGGGTCTAGACTGTGGATTACAGAAAGCGTTTCTAACGCTCTGTTGTTGGTGAAAAAAACGTCTGTTCATATAACCAATTAGTATCTACTTACCAGTAACCTGAGAAGTTTGAGCTACCTCCTAATGATTTCCAATAACGGCCAATGTTACATGACCAGTAACCTGCTTTTGTTTTATCTTTTTTAGTAGCACATTTATGACGTGCTGCAAAAGAAGCTCTTGCTCCTTTCTTCTTAAACTTAACTGAAAGACCTGTATCCCCAAAAGATACTTTTTTAACATTACCTTTTTTAGATTTTACATAAACGTAGAATTTTTTAGAACCACCACGTTTAGGTTTATTTAGCTGTACTTTTTTACCTTGGTATTCAGCTTCATTCATATATCCAACAGAAGCTTTTAGTAAATCGAATCCATTGTAATCAAATGATTCGTTATTAAGTGCTACTGCTTTTCTAAATTTATCCATATCGATCTGGCCACCAATTGACTCTACTAGTTCTTTAATCATATCAAAGTCTATCATCTCCTCAATAGAAGATGCTTCATCAATTGTATCCTCGTTTTCAATCATTTCGTCAATAAGTGAACCAATTTCGAATAATGGATTATATTTTTTTGATACCATCGGAAGATCTAAAGGAACTCTCATTCCATTATAGTCTCCATATTCTCCGATATCAGTTGTTTCTAAAAGTTCAATATCTTCTTCATTTAACTCGATATCCCCGTTACTATGCGCTTCTCTTGCTTCTTTGAATAATTGTATAAAGGCATCAGAGCTATAACGGTAGACATGCTCATGTAAAGAGAGACCATTGTCTACATGGTACTGTAGTGATGGGTATCCGATAATGTCTTTTAGTTTAATCATAATTAAAATATATCTGGTGCAAACTGATCCATGTTAACTTTTTTAATAGCATCTAAAATAGCATCTTGATCATTTTCATCTTGAATACCGTTGATGATAATCTTAGCGAAAACTTCTGGTCCTACTTTATGTAGAATTGCTTCTAATCCTTTTTTAGCTACTCCTAGTTCTTCGTTAACACCGTAGGTCTTACAAGGTGTTTGTCCACACCCGCAATTTTTTTCTTCGTTAAGTAAAATATCAGTTAGCTTCATTATTAAAGTCTTTTCTATAAAACTTTCCTAGTATATTGTCATTAATGTACATATGACTATATGTCTCTAGGACGTCATTTATAAATAGGTGCTTACACTCATAATATGTTAAAAGCTTCTTATTAGGTACTAAATCTAGTATTTTCTTCTCAAAATCTGCTCTCAAGTCTTTTGATTCTTTTACTAGCTTTATAATTGTAGGATGAGAACCGTAGTATTCTTTCCAATCGGATTCGGTTCTAACTTTCTGTTTAAGAGGAACTCGTCCTCCTATTCCTTTAGCTTTACGTTCTTCGCGTAATGCTTCTAATGCTCGTTTACCGAGTCTTTTGTTCCTTTCAAAATAAAGGACTTTCTTACCAATATATTTTTGGCCGGTAGGTTTATGGTGCACCTCATAGATGAATCCATAAGTGTCTTCTGGGAAGTCTGAAATATCGTTGAAGATCCTACCCTGGAAAGTCCAGGTAGGGTTAGTCATATCCATAAAATTAGGTTTTGGTCGCTAGAGCTTTGACTTCAGCTCATCGATCTGTAACTGCTGTTCTTTAACAGCCTGTATCAATAACGCGACAATTTTTTCATAACGTACTGCTAGATAACCTGTGTCTCTTTGGGTTACTACTTCTGGCAGCACTTTTTCGATTTCTTGAGCGATAACACCAACATCGTGACCGCTATGCTCAGAATTACTATTCCAATCAAATTCATATCCTCCTATTTGATTTATTTTATTTATTGCGTCACTTATAGGAGTAACGTTATCCTTTAATCTTTCATCAGAAGAGAAGTAAGCAGTAATATCAGCTGTTGCATCAATTGAACCAGTTACGAATAAATTATCCTGTACTGTTAGGTTCCCTCCTACTAAAGTATCTCCAGAACCAGATACTCTAAATGCTAATTTAGTATACTGATTACCTGAGTAGTATCCTCCATCACCAGAAACAACAGCAAAGCTATCGTATCCATCGGTTGCATTATCTCTAATACCTACTACAAAGTGCCCACCTTCGTATGCTTCAATTAACGAACCAGATTGCGTACCTCCAACTAAAGTTGCTAATCCTACATGCGATGTAGGGGTAAAGTTAGTTAACGAAGTACCACCAATTGTTAAATGTGTTCCATCAAATGTTAAATTAGCCTCAGCGTTTAGGTAGTCTGTACCTTGTGCAGTTACCAATCTATCATTAGCATTATTTGCTATATTTAATTGGCTACCACTAGCTGAAGAAGAAATTTGTGCTAATGAGGCAGAAATACTTCCCCAGTCGTCTATCGTAACGTCGTTCGAATCAACATTACCGGCTACAGTTAGAGTACCTGTAAATGTGTCAGTTGTATCTTTTAGAAATTCATTATGGATACTAGAAGATAAGCTGCTTATAGTACTATCAAAACTACCTGATATACTTTGCCTTTGAGTGTGTGCTGAAGAAGAAAGTTCTGCTATAGAGCCTGAAGCTGATTCTGATACTGCATTATCTAAAGCTGAGGCAGAGTTCCATAAATGTACTCTCTGTGTATGAGCTGATTGCGATAATGCTTGTATAGAGCTAGAGTTGTAATTATAGAGAACATTTCTATGAGTATGAGAAGATGCAGATAATGCTGCTATTCTTGCTACCCTATCAGCATGGAATGATGCACTATCTATTGACCTTGAAGCCTCTAAATCTGCATCAGTTGCATAAAATCTATCTAAGGATGAACTAAATTCGTATAGGTAGCCTAACGATGCAGAAACATCTGACCAGCCTGTAATGCTAAGAACTCCTTCTATGTCACTATCACCTACTAAGGAAGATGAACCAGAAATATGCTGTGAGCCTGTAAGTATATGATTATCATCTAAGGTGTCCCCAAATGAGGTAGAACCTGTAGAAGTTGAAGAGATGATAGTCTGTGATTGGAATACTTTAGCGGTCATTCTACCGTCTACTACCACATCTCCTTTATGATAATGTGAACCTGTTACAATTAAGTTATTGTTATCGTAATCAAATTTAAAATTGTTAGAACCAGTAAAAGTAATTTGAGCGGCAATAGAACCTGTACCTTCTTTTAACTGTACAGCATATTTATCTGCTTTAGGAGTAGGAAACTCTACAGCAACAAAAGGAGCGTCAGACTGTGATCTGAAAAGCTTTAATTCTGAATTGGTAGAAGATGCTGAATAGAACAACTCTTGGAAGTTCTGATCCATCTCGGCATGGGTTAGCCCTGATCCTTTTACCGTTCTTAATGTAATATTACTATCTGGCATCTTATTTCTTTTCTAACTTAGATATTCTTTCTTCTAAATCGAATATAATGCTACTTTGTTCTCTAATAGCCTCGACCAATACAGGGACGATACCACTATAGTTAACACCAAGATAGCCATTATTATCTTCTGATACAACTTCTGGTAGAATTTTCTGTATGTCTTGTGCAATAACACCTATGCTTTTCTCTTTTGTATCTTTATAAGTAAAATATACTCCGTCGATATTATTAACTCTACTTAGAGCATTGTCTATAGGTCTAATATCTTCTTTTAATCTTAAATCTGATCCTTGCACAACTGTACCAGATGCTTTAATAGAACCAGACACCATTAATTTGTACGACAATGGTAGATCGTTATTCTCATTTACACCAATACCTAAATTATTATTTTCATCTAAAATAACTCCTTGGCTTGATGATACAGCAGAAGAACCGGAGAACACAACGAGTCTCTTATTTACTCCTGCATTCTGTAATCCTTTTACTAAACTTATGTCAATAGAACCACTGTTGACTGGGACTTGTGAGCTACTAGGGTAGTACAGAGTTAATATCTGCCCATTAGTAGAAGCGGAATAAAAATAGGCTCCAAAGTTATTATCTAACTCTGCGTAGGTTAACGGTGTGCCTTTATCTGCTCTAAAATTTACTGCCATTATAAATCTAATTTTACGACAAACGTCATATCAACATTTTCCGATTTTGGTATTGGTCTATTCGTTTTTGCAACTGCAATTAACTCATTTGCATCATTGTACAAACCAACTGTTGTTACATAGGGTCTAAAACTACTTCCTGTAATGTTGTCCCTAATGGTATTATCTGATCCTGTAATTGCAGAAGGGTTATAAGTGAAATTCATCTCAGCTTCCTTCACAGTACAGTGAACGTTATATGTATAAATAGGTAGGTTTGATTTCCAGTGCACAATAGGTCTTGCATAAGTTGAATAATACCTAGCTGCATGGTCATCAGTAATGATAATCTGTCCTTGATTATAAATTACATCTCCTACTACTCTTTCTGTTCTTGTATAAGGTAGGGTAGAGCCAGATAATACTAGTCTACCTTCTTTATCGTCTACTACTTCGTATCTTTCAAATAAAATACTTTCATCTCTTTCTAGATATTGACTACCTGTTTCGATTACGTATTCTCCTTCATCTACAATATAATCATCTAAATCGATAGGTAATGTCCCATACCAGTGTTCTAAGTCCTCTACGTAGTCATCTGCAAAGTTGTCTGCTCTAGCATAACCTACTTCCCAGTACTTATCCTCCTCTTCAAAGAAAGGCTTCAGGACTACTGTTCCTGGTTCAATATGCGTACCGTAAACGTCTCTTGGAATAGAAATAACACCTACCTCACAGCTACTACTTCTTGAACCGGTTAAGGTAAGGCTAGTCTGTAATGATAAGTTATAAGATCCAGAGAAAGTACCTAATTTATTACTACCGGAATAGTAATTATGAAAAACACTATCAAAAACTAACTTTTGATATCTATTGTTTAGGTAGTCCGTAGGGTAAGGGTAACCTGGTGTTGAACCTGAAAATCCTCTTAGAACCTCTAGACCGTAGCTATCAACTGTACTACCTGATGCATACCACTGCTTTTTAGCAGAGTAATCAGATATATAAACATCTTGACGGTTTAGTTTCTTGTAAGCGCTCATTCATTATTAATAGTCTAACTTGATACGTACCAAACTTTCTTTTGTAAAGTCCTTTAATAGAGGTCTAGATAGTTTTGCTACAGCAAGTAGATCGTTATTATCATTATACAGTCCAACAGATGTAATAAAGGCTTGAGGGGTATTAATCATTACATTATGTCTCAATTCACCTGAACCTGTTATTAATGATGGATTAGTAGAATAATTAAACTCAGAGTTTCTAGCTCTAACAAATACGAAGTTAGAAGTGATTGTTTCTTCAGATTGAACTCTAAAACTACCACTATAGTCTAGTGCGTTAAAGATTTTTCTATTATTTAACGATGCAGTATTAGCAGCTCTGTTGATATTGAGGTTTAGTCCTCCAGCAGTAGCAGAAGCATCTAATGCTTTACCGTTTAAAATGATAATACCAATATCTGGGAGGAGTTTACCGTAGGAACCTGACCCTTCAGTGTACCCATTATCGTTTTTAGCTGCAGAAGATTTAGTACCTAAAGAGCCTGTGATAAGTTCATATACTCTTCCTGCGTCTGTATAAGTAACAGTAGAAACCTGATTGCTATTATCAGTTAATGATAAAAAGTCTCCAGAAGAACTATTGTTTAGTTGTAAAGTTAAACTACCAGGAAGTAACTTTTCTTTATATCTAGCTCTATCGATTGATATTACATAGAAATGCTCTGCAGTTGTTGTACCAAAAGTAAAGTCATCTTCTTCAGTACCTAGTACTAGGTTTCTATATTGACCGTAGATAGTAGAAGAAGGAGTTTTACCTGCTACAGAAGAGTTAAAGTAAAGTGAACCACTTCCTTTTTTATCTGCATATGCTACTGAAAATTGTACTCTAGCAGATGTATCAGTAGATGCTGTCTGGTAGATATCGTAGTAGTAGTCTGCAGAGGTTCCACCTACCTGTGTAGATGAAGTATAAAAAGATGATAGTGTAGTATTTTGACCGGACCAAACAGGAGTGGTTACCGATTCAGCACTAACTACAACATCTTCCGCATCAAATCTTTTATATGACATAATTAGTTAGTTTTAGTAATTGTTACTGGAATCGTTAATCTTGCTCCTGATCCTCTACCAATTACAGTTAAAGTTGTCTGTAGTTGTGTGTTAGATCCGAATAAAGTATTTACTGAAGTGGCAACTAGGTTAATTGAAGTACCTAAAACTGTCTTAGAAACGTTAGTTCCGATAGTAGTTCCGGTATTTAGTCTTTCTGCTTCTTCTGTGTTAATACCAACACCTGTAAATGAATTAAGTGTTCTAACATCAGCGATTGTAGCTGTGTAACCTTGAGTTTCAAAAATTGATGTAGCTCCTAAGTAGTTTAGCGTTTGAGGGGTAATTGCTACAGAAGCTCCTTGTCTCAATGATACAGATGTTACACCTAAATCAAGAATAGGTAGTTTAGAAGTACCTCGTGGTAGAGTTGTTAATTTGTACTTCATAATTTGAGTCTCGTCTGGGAAAGCTTCCAATAACGGTAAGTTTTCGATAGCTTCTCCATAGAGTGCAGAACCAGAGGGATGTAGTGGATTGTATAAGGTGTAATCAATCTCATCATCTGCTAAAGCAAATTGAGTGATTTTAAAAGAACCGTCCCCTCTAGCTAACAGTTCTCTTCCCTTTTTCGTTAGGATTGCGTCCACCGTCACAATTGAATTGTCTAAGTATCCCATTTTATGTAATTGTGTTTTATATAAATATATGTTATTTTAGTTTATTAAGCAAATGAAGTCACTATACCGTCCTCATCTGTTATATATACTCTGTTTTTTTCAATAGAATATACTTTAGCGTCAACAGCTTTCCTAAGATCTTTAGATCCTTCTACTTCAACATATAAAATATTACCTGTTAGAGGGAAGTTGGGGAATGTTAAAATACTCCCACTTAGTTGTCTGTATGAGTTAAAATACACTTCTATCTTAGTTCTATCCGAGTCAGATAGTCCTTTAATTGTATTAGTATCCGCATCAGAAGAGTGTACACTGCCTTCAAACACCTTAAAGCTCAAAGCAGGTTCTGATCCAGATACACCTGTTTCTAATACATGTCTTGTTAGTGCCTCTTTAGATGCTGTAAAATTAGTAGTAGCGTTTGTCAACTTTGCTCCTAGGTACTTACCTGAGATCAATCCTGCAGTTTCATATTTACTATCAGGTATTTGAGCTCGTTGAGCAGTCTGACTTAAAAGAGCATCTAGATTTGTTGGTTGTGCTTGTGATGTAGATCTATCTACCACCTGTACTACCGAATTTAATAATAATGTCTGTGCAGATCCCTGGAAGGGGTTGTAGTCGCTATTGAAGTAACTACTCTCAAAATATGGAAAGAAAACAAATTCTGAATCTTCTTCTATTCTGGTCCCAGGACTGTCCTCATCCGGTATTGTGTTTACAACTATTGGATCAAAAGAAAAGAAGAAATATGTGTTCTTTTTCTGTCTACCTGTTATAGTGGCTTCTACTCTCTGTCCTGCAAAATCAAACTTAAACTTATCTACCTCTTTCAAAGTCGAAACTAAGTTATTTCCATTCAAATCTCTAAGAGGTACAGACATACCGAGTATAGTAAAAGGAGCTACGGGTACTTCATCAGAACCAGATAGGCTGGAACTATAGAATATATTGGCATTTCCTCTACCGTAAAAATTAGGATCGGTATTAATAAACTCTTCTAGATTCATGCTTGAATTTCAAAATATGTTTCTTCATCTTCATCATTAAACTTAGCATAGAACTTATTGCCAAGTGTCTGTTCACTGTATCTATAAATAGTCAGCGGGTTTTCAGTCGATATAGGTGAACCAGTACCGGACGGGTTATCATACCAGCCAGTAAATGTTGCACCATATCCTGCATAATCACCGTAGTTAACTGTTGCTGAGGCTTGAATTGTAAAGAACTCATATGTATCAAAGTCATGAGCAAAGCCATAACTTGATGTAATTTCAGCTACAGATAACGGGTAAGTTATACTAACTGTTTCATCTGTTTGTGTATCGTCAACTACACCGGCAATATAGTATTCACCTAAATAGCTACCTGTAAGTGCTATAATACAAGCAGGTGGTGGTGGTAATGAGAAGTTAAATGCAGTAATGTCTAGCTGTATAATAGGTTGTGCTAGGTTTAAGAATGGGTTATTCTTTCCTACTTCACCATCAGATGCAATAACTAATGAACCAGACAACTCTCCGTTGTACATTGGAGATTCATCAGTAACATTTCTAACTGCTATACCTAATGGAGTAACAATATGCCCTTCGTAATTAGTAGTATATCCATAACTACCTGAAGAGTCATATATACCTCCTGAACTACCAGTTACTGTGTTTGTCTGAATAGAAGCAGAGTACTGTTCATCGGTAAATGATACTTCAACCTGTTTTACCTTACTTCTATGTAATTTAGGTGACTTAATTATTATACCTGTATCTACTTTTGATCTTGCAGGTACAAAGTCTTTAATCATTTTAAAGATTGCACTGTCAAAGAAGTTAAGTAATCTTATAAACGATTTAGGAGATTTAGCAAATGCTAAAACATCATCCCAGTTTCCTTCTATGTTAGACCACTTGTCTTGAATAGTATCCCAAGTAAGTCCTAACTCTACTATTTCTTCTCTATAAGCGTTTAGTTCGTCGTACTTATCTTCAAAGCGTAATCTTGGATCACCAATATAGCTATCTATGTCAAAGCCAACATTTCCAGTTTTAGTTTCCAGTAGGTCATCTGTTAGCTTAGATATGTTAAATGCAATCTCTACATTATGTATATCGTCAGTATATTTTTTGTCTTTGTTTTCTACAGAAACATATCTAGACAGTGTACTACCAGATACATAACTACCTGTATTATCTGTTCTAATTTTATATGAACCACTTCTGTATGTATCGCTACCTGATTGGTATAAACTTGAAGTAATAGAAGCGTCAGGTCCTAGAAAAGAAAATTGATCTACCTTAGCACCACCGAATGTTCTAATTTTTAAAATAGATTCAGGTATACCAAAACAGTTTATCAACGCTCTTAAACCTCTTTCAGTTCCTTTAGTTTTAACTAAGTGAGGTAAGTTGTGGTAAATTCTTTTATATACTTCTTTCTCATAATCATTTTTAGGTACAGGTTGTAGGTATTCTAATGCTGTTGATCCACTATTATAAGAAGCAGAAGTTGCAACAGACATAGAAGTAATATTCTCACTTCCGGTAGGGAATGATGAACCTAAAAATCTAGCAAATAAGTCGTCGGTATTTTGATTAGTAGAATATAAGTTTACACCAAATGATTCTACTACATCTCTTACTAGGTCCTTACTTACACCAAAGTTTAAACGATGATCGGTATCGTATTTATCGGCTACAGCTTTAAAGTAAATCCAAAGATTGTCAAAGTGTTGAGCAATCATATGAATAAACATTAGGTATTGCTCGTTGTTTGGATCTTCTCTAAGGAAAGCAGGTATTGTATTTGTCAGTATATCTACATTACTAACATCGTAGTTAGAAGCTGATATCAACTGTACATCTAACCAGTCACTAGCAGCAGAAGAATCAGAGGCATAATTAGTATAGGGTCTAGAGGTATTACTTTTAGGCCATGCTTTAGAACCGCTAGAATAATATAAAAACCTATCGTAGTGATCAAAGTTGTTTACTAGACCTCTAATCAAACCTTCGTAATAGCTTTGGCTTCCAGAGATTTGAGTTAAAAAGTTAGACCCACTAGGAGAAGCGGCCGAAGCTGATATAGTACTTATAGCTTCTTCGTAGCTTTCTATTAACTGTAATTTATAGTGAAAGTTTCTTAATCTTTCTTCTGCTGATGAGAAGTGAATAAAGTCGCTGTAATCTTCGTGGTTAACAGCGATCTCTGCTCCAGCGTTGTTGAATAAACTAAACAGTTCATAATAGGAACCGGATACCGGGTAAGAGAATAAATCGTTATAGTTTAAAAACTGTGTAGGTTCTGTCGACTTTTCTACTTCTTCTACAGAAAAGTTAGGACCTTTTAGAAAAGGTATTTTTAATGTATCTACAATAGGTTGTGCAGTAACTTCGTAGAGTATGCTATCACTAACAATCTCTTCTACAGTAAACTTATCTTTAACAGTTAGGTCGTCCGCTAGTGGACTATATAACCTTAATGTTAGATATGTTACTCCGTTTTCAACTAACGTACTTGCATTAATACCTAATGCAAAATTGTTTTCACCAAAATCTACTCTAAATTGAGAAAAATATGAAGCGTCTTCTAATTTCTTTCTAAGAGTCTCAACGTAGCTGACAATTTCTTCAGGAGTAAGTTCTAGTGTAGAAGCTTTAATTTCTGTTCTATCACTTGATATTTCAGATATAAAAAATGAACCTCCTTTTTGAGTTTCTGAGAATAGGTTATTAGTAAAGTTGTAAAGTACTCTTATGTCTCCAGTAGAGTAGTTTAATTCTTTTATATCTTTCTCAGGATCTAATACAACGGAGGTTGCACCTCTATCTCCACTTATTTCAGCACTACCGTCAAAAGTATACCCTTTGAAGTTAGGTATAAACTCTAATAATGTATTATCAATAGAATATACACCGACACTAACTCTTGATTGAGCTATATTGAATACGTTGTCTATTTTGTAATCGCCAATAAGAGTCTTATCCTTCGCTGTAATCTTCGAAGGTTGAGCTAAACTGTCTAGCTCTAATTGCTCTATATTGTATACAAATTCTGCCACGTTATTGTTCTGCCTGTGTTATATTTAAATCTATAATTTGCTGTTGATAGTCAAGAAGCTGTCTTCTTAGCTGTGCTATTTCATCTAATAAGGGCTGAATATCAGTAGTATCTTTTTCGTAGTCTACTAGTTCACTACTTTTATTAATTAAGTAAGCATGTGATTGATTTTCTCCTTCTGGTGATATTTCTAGGTACAATCTTTCATATTCGCTAAAAAACTGTTCAATAGTTCTCTCTTGTTCTGCATCTACAGGTGTTACGAAAGACTTGAACTCTCTATCGATTACCTTATTAAAGGTATCTTTATTATAAACAGTTTTGGAAATTTTTACGTTCTTAGCCATTCTTCACTACTTTAAAAATGTTATTGTTATCAATTACAATTACACTTCCATTTAAAGTAGTTTTGATTAAAAGCTTGTAGTACCTTTCTGGCTGAAGGGTATCCATGTATACATCAAAATAACTACTAGTGTTGTCAGCGCTTATCTTAGTAAATGTATTATCAAAATCTATAATCATCTCTTGACTAAAATCGTCTTGTATACCCCAGTAAGAAGCTTCTGGTAGTTTGTAGTTTGTTAGGTAGATAGATGAAGTAGAAAATGTTCTAGTCGGATATTTTGGTCTAGCAGATATTCTAAATCTTGTCTTATCAGAATCTGTGTATTCTCCTCTATGATTTTTAATACTTACAGTTGCAATATCAGTATCAAGCTCTGTAAGGGTACTACTATAGGTTGCATCGTCCCATTTTATTTCTAAATAAGGAGGAAATATAGTGTGGGTGTCTGAACCGTAATATTTAAGATTGATACTTGCTGATGTGTAGTTTTCGTAGCCATCTTGTATTTTAAGTAGTAACCCGTTATTATCTATAGAACCGCTGTACATTGCATCAATGATAGATGTAACGTTCATATTAACATCATAGTCTGAACTAAGATTAAATGTTTGACTAGCAGAATAATCTGTTAAGTAATCTCCTCCTAAGGTATCCCATTCAGTTGAATAATCATCTTTAAATTTCCAACTTACTCCTGTTTTATTAGCAGGACTGTCACCTCCTTTACCTGTACCGTTTTTCCAAGAAGAAGAAACAGGGTAAGCAAAAAGGGTGTACGTATCTGGTATTTCTGTAGCGTGGGCAAGTGAAAGGTGTAAGCTTGCACTATATGAACCTGTAACTTTAGTATCAATACTGGATGTCAATTCAGCTTGGCTAAACTGCACTAAGGTTCTTTTAGTTCTACCTACTAAGTTAATATCGGGATACCCGCCAACCTCTACTACCTCGTCTTTACCTGCATTACCGTAAATACCAGCTACTGTAGGTTCTGACCAGATGTAAGCATCTTTTTCGGGATATATTCTATATACTGCCATTCTATACTGTTGTTACTCTACCTTCTATATCTATATCAGGGTACTTAACTTCAAAGATACAAGGATAATAAGAAGGGTAAACAACTCCTCCTTTAGTAGCACCCTCTGTATCGTAAGCAAATTGAGAGTAATTACCTCCTGCTTTGTTGTTAATCCTAACAGACTTCACTGTCTGCACACCTTTGACTTGGTCTAAGGCTGTAAATACATTTGATATGTTGATAGGTTGATTTATATTTCTTCTTGTTGTAGCAAAATATTCTTTAAGCCTGTTAGTACAGTTTAATAGTACATCTCTAGAAGCATAATTAGGTAGTGTTAGTACCTCAAACTTAACTCCTATATTAACTACAAATGCATCTTTAATATCTATAGCATCCGTTATCATCATATACTCAGTAAGATATGTCTTGAGATTATTTTTCAATGATGTAGGTGCTGTAATTAGTTTGCCGCTGTTATCATAAGCTAAGACATACATTGATAATGCTAAAGGGTTAGTCTCTAACATACTTGTTCTGTTTTGACTAAACTCCTTAGTTACGTATGCTTTAGCTATAGAACCAAACTGAGGCGGGAGTGATAATGCTCTTACTGTATAGTCCGCGGTAGTAACAGCTCTCTTCTGTTCAGAGAATGCTTTCAGTGAATTTTGTCTCAACTCTTCTACTGTATCTCCATCCTTACCTCCTGCAGCTGGTTTTTCGTTGTTAAACGCCAATGTGGTTAAGTAAGTAGAGTCTGTTACTGTAGTTGTTACTACGTCCGTTTCCGTTACAGAGTTGGCAGGTGCATTTGCTTCTACACCGCCTCCAGTAAGGTATCTAATGGTTAGTGTTGTATTACTTGGAGCAATTCCATATGTTCTTGTAAATAAGAAGTTAGATGGATCGAATGCTCTGTCTATTTGTTCAATGTGTTGTTTATCGCCGTATGTTTGAATGTTGGTTGGGTCTGGTAAGAACTCCTCGTCTGTTGCTACGCTCACTCCTGCTCCAAACTGTATCTGCATTTTACCCTGAGATGTGAATCTGGTTACAAATCTTCTAGGAACTCTTTTTATCTGTAATAATGACGGTACCAGGCCGTTATCAGTATTATTATTAGCCCTCTCATCAAATATGGTATCTTGACCTAAGAAAGGTACTTCATACCAGGCATTACCATCACTATCAGTTATATCTAATACTTTTATAATATTTTCGTCATCGATAGTAAGTGTTTTGAACTTTTCTGCTGTAGTGAATGTTTCTTCTACAGTATTGATTTGTCCAGAAATTGCAGTTACTTTTTTCTTAAGTAGGTACTCAGAAGGATTACTATCTTCATCTACTGTTGCAATAGATACTTCGGTAGGGTCATAAGAACTAGAGAATGTAAAGTCAACAGAGTTCTGTAAGATAAATGCTGTATTTCCTACTGCTGTAGACTTAATAGTACTGTTTTCTTGTATCTTAGCCGCTTGATCCCAGTTAGGTGCATAAGTACTACCAGATAAAGCAGCTACTTGTTGAGACACGGTTATTTCTACTTCAGATGCAGTAGTAACTCTAGGTCTATATCCCATCATATAAGCTAAGGAATATAGGTTAGAGGGGTTTTGTGCGTGCTGTAGAAACGTCTCTTGTAATTGTGTATCTTGATAAAATGATAGGATGTCACCGACATACGCTGCCATTTCTATAAACATCATACCTGGTGCAGCGTCATTAAAGTCGTTGTAGCTATCAGGAAAGTAGCTCTTTGCAAACTCAATAAGCTGTCCTTTAAAGTCGCTAAACTCTCTATTTACATACTTTATATCTCTTTGCTCAGCCATTATTGTTCAAAATTTATCACTACTTCATCTTCGATGTTAGTATTTCTTACTTTGTACCTCATAGTAAACTGTACGGTATTATTATCCGGTATACCTACTGTCTCTATACTAAGAGGTTCCACTCTAGGAAAATAGAAATTTAGATCTGCTTTTACAGTTGCATCTATCTCTCGTACTTTATCCTCTGTTAGTTGATCAAAAATAAGTCTCTGTAGACCGTTTCCAAATTCAACATTTAAAAATCTTTCTCCTCTACCTGTTAAAAAGTAATGGATTAAATTAGTTTTTATCGCTTCTTCAGTAGTATAGTTTACGTTAAATACGCTTTTGCCAGAAAAAGGTAATTTTAAACCTACCGCTTTTCTAGGTTGTAAATCTAACGGATCTATTTTTTTTACTTCGAAAGCCATATATAATTAGAGCCCTGCTCTTTCTTTTGTCTTTTTATTTGCAGCATCTAAGATTGCTTTACTTCTACTTAAATCTAGCCCTGGTACTGTGGATAGGTCTAGACCTGCTCCTGCTCCAGATAACTGTGATGCAGTACGTTGTGCAAAGTTAGGTGCTTGAACTCCAGCAGAGTTAGCATTAATAACTGTTCTGTAATCTTCAGTAGTCATTTCTGAAGCTGTCTGCTGTAACATCTCGTCTAAAGTAGAAGATTTACCGTAAGACCATTTCTTAGGTTGCCCTTTCTCAACAGTCTGGTAAACTTGAGTTTCTTTAGTAGGAGTAGAAGCATATTTTACTGCTTCATTCATTACATCTTGTAACTCCTCCTTAACTGCCGCTCTTACTTCTTCTCGTATGATTTTTCTTAATTGATCGAGTTTCATATATATAAATAGTTTAGTTATGGAAGTTGATTGTCTATTCTGAATTTTATTTCATCTAAAAGTACCTGAGTGGAAGAACTAAAGGATTTTGGTCCTCTAAGTACTACAACACCTGAGGCATCTTTAGCTACTGCAAACCTTCTTGGTGCAATAGAAGGAGAATCTATATCAGCGACAATCTCTAACTTATATAGATCCCCGTTAGGTCCTCTGTAGTAATAATCTGCATCTTGTCCTGTTCTAGAACCGTCATCTTGCTTAAGAGTATCTAAAAAGCTCTTAATAAGTCCTTTAGTGTCTCTATCGATATTACCATCAGTTAATTTTCTAAGCCCATCTATAATTGTATTATTGCTTTTACCAAAAGCATCATCTAAGGATGACCAGTATTCCGGGTCTTGATCAGGTGGGAATTTTCTAGCTAAGTGGTCTTTAAGACAGATGTACTCTACATCCTCATATTTTAATATTTGATCTTTAAGATACTTTCTACCTGCAGTTAAATTCTTGTTGCCTTCACCAGAGCCTCCAGTACCATCTCCTGTACCAGAGCCTTCAATACCGTCTCCTGTACCAGAACCGTCTGTTCCGTCTCCAATAGTCCACTTACCTTTTCTATTTAAGTCACTAGTGTTTTTAAGACTATCTTTTGAACTATTAGTTAAGCCTTTATTAGAGGTTCCTGCAAGTAGTTGTGGTCCTAGATTAGAAAATATCATATCACCGTCATCATCTGTAAGCCCTAAGTCATCTAAGTCTTTTTGAGTTAGATTACCGTTAGCTAATTGAGCTTTTAATGCTGCTTCTATTTCACATGACTTACAAGCGCTATCGGCTGCTCCTAAATTTCTTTTAAGAGAGTTTAAAGCTAAAGCTGGTGTTTCTAACACAGCTTCTATTGCTTCTATAAGTTCGTCTATTTGTTTTATTAACTCTTTAAGTAAGTGCATTATATCAGCAAACTTCATAGAGATATTAACAGGTATACCAAATCCAGGAGGAACTGATTGAGGTATTGGGAGTAACTTAATAATGAGTAGCGCTTTCTCTAATCCCGATAAGGGTGTTTTTAACTTACCTGGTAATGATTTAAATTTAGCTAATCTTGACTGTACTGCTGATAATGCATTGTTAGCTTGGTTAAGTTTATTTCTTAGTCTCTGTACTTCATTGTTTTCAGGGCAGCCTTCTCTATTTAACTTATTGGTAATGTTTGTAGCGGTATCTAATACTTTAGACATTACCTGTCCTTGCATCTTACCAACTATTTTGGCGACACTTCCTCCTAATCCACTATTTGGTATATTAACGTATGGCATTATTCAGTAAATACTTTTTTAGAGTGTAGCTGTTTAAGTAAATTTTTCATTGTAGGTATTAAAGGAAGTATAGAGTTAGCTGTAGCAATTTGCTTAGCAACATAAGCTGGTGGAGCAGGTGGAGCAGTAGCTATACTTTTAACTAATGTTTCGAATTGTGACATAAAATCATCTAACCAGTCTGTAGAGGTTTGACCTAACAGAACGGGTTCTTTTTCTTTAAATGCATCTGTT
>Ga0181580_10001805_pt1 | contig 17233 bp, 14 predicted proteins | sample 071ome_23_FD_132413 | JGI IMG/M metagenome (GOLD analysis project Ga0181580, IMG submission 132413) | Coastal salt marsh microbial communities from the Groves Creek Marsh, Skidaway Island, Georgia - 071403BT metaG (megahit assembly) | ecosystem: Environmental > Aquatic > Marine > Intertidal... | reverse complement strand
TGGTTGATGCCACACGTCCGACGACCACCAAGACACGTTTCCGCGCCGATAAACAGCAGGTGCTTCGTGTCGATGAGGAGGTCACCAGAACGGTTGATAGAAAGACAGCCGATCATCTGCTGGCAAGCTTTGCCGAGAGCCTGCCAAGCGCGGGGCTCGTCGTGCTGTCCGACTACGCCAAGGGAACCGTTGCGCCCAACGTGATCTCACAGATCAGGGAAATGACAAGCAAGGCCGGGGTTCCGCTTGTCACCGACCCCAAGCTGGCCGACTTTTCCGTCTATGCCGGCTCGGACATATTGACGCCGAATCTGTCCGAGTTGAAGGCGGCCGTGACCATCACCGGAGATGATCTCAAGGATATTGCGGAAGCCGCCAGCAAGCTGGCAAAATCCCATGATCTTGGAGCCATTCTGGTGACGCTCAGCGCGCGCGGCATGCTGCTTGCCCGCGCCGACGGAACCTGGGAGCACGACCCCACAAGGGCGCACGAGGTCTTTGATGTCTCAGGGGCCGGCGATACGGTCATCGCCACCATCGCCGCTGCGTTGTCATCAGGGGTGGACGCGGCCGAGGCGGTGAAGCTGGCGAACATCGCCGCCGGTGTCGTGGTCGGCAAGGCCGGCACCGCCACTGTCAGCCCCGGGGAGATCATCGCGATGGCGAGCCCGCAACCACCGGAGCTGGATGTGCGGGCGCTGGCGGCGCGTTGCGAGACCTGGCGCTCCCGGGGGGACCGGATCGGCTTTGCCAATGGCTGCTTCGACCTTCTTCATCCGGGGCATTTGCATCTGCTGAAGACCGCTGCCGATTCCTGTGACAGGCTCATTGTCGGGCTCAACAGCGACGCATCAGTCAAACGGCTGAAAGGCGCATCGCGGCCGATACAGAGCGACCGCCAGCGCGCCGCCATCATGGCCAGCCTTCCGCTCGTCGACGGGGTGGCCGTGTTCGGGGACGACACGCCATTGGAACTCATCACAGCATTGCAACCCGACATCATTTTCAAGGGCGGTGATTACCGGCCCGAGGATGTTGTCGGCGGCGATATCGCGGCCGCGCGGGGTGGCGAGGTGATCATCATCCCCACCCTCGGCAATCATTCCAGCACGGGCCTGATTTCAGCCTGACGCCGGCTAGCCCGCCTCGCCTTCGTCAGCGCGCTCCGCTGCCCTATCGGCCTCAATGCTGGCATTGATCTGGCGCTCGAACTCGCGAAGGCGCTTATAGACACTCGCCAGTTCGACAATCGTCGGCCAGCTGCGGAACAGATACTGCATCGACCCTTCGACCCGCCCAAAGGCCCTGATAATCTGCTGCATCACGCCAAGGGTGATCATTCCACCGACAATCGCCGGCGCCAGAAAGATGTAGGCCACGAGGACGTTTGTCTGCAGATAGGCAAGACGACCGGTATTGAAATAGATGTACCGAAGATAGCTTTTGAAATGGATGCGCCGGACATCGTCAAACAACTCCTCGAGCGACTTCGGACGCACCGAGCCGTCATCCTCAGCGATCACCAGCAGCTTGCGATAGGCGGCTTCCTTCTTTTGCAGGTCATATTCAATACCGACAAGACGCAAAATCCAGGCAAGAATGATCATCAGGACCGTGCCACCAACGGCCCAGATCAGGGCGCCAGTGACCAACCCGTACTCCCAGTCACCAAACCACATGATGGTGATGCCAGCACCAAGACCCAACAGGATTGGGAAAAATTCAATCAGGATGAGAATGCTCTCAATCAGCGATGTTCCCAGACCCTCAACAATGCGCGAGAATTTGATGGTATCTTCCTGAACACGCTGTGCCGCCCCTTCGATGGTGCGCGCGCGGTCATAGACTTCATGATACCATTCGACCATCGCGGTCCGCCAGCGGAACAGGAAATGGCTGGTCAGGAAGCTGGTTGCAAGACCGAGCGTGATCGCCATCGCCGCCAGCTTTCCAAAACTGAGGAGCCCGCCAATATATTCGGTCATGCTCACGGCATTCGGGGCGCCAAGCGCCTTCTGAATCATGTCATAGAATTCACCGAACCATTCATTGATCTTGACATCGATCTGCACCTGCACCCAGAGGGACCCCAGAATGACAATCGATCCGAGATACGCCCAGAGGGCCCATTTCGCCGTAGTAAAGAATCTGAACATATCAAGCCACTCCGTTGACGTGCGGATCGGTCGGACCGCCTGTTATAGTTGTGGTATCATAAAGCGGATGGAAGGACGTGCGGCAAATCACCCGTCCCGCGATCTGTCACTCCACCTCCGGACGGTCATGGACGACGGCGCTGGTGACGATGCCAAGACCGAGAAAGACCGTCAGCATCGCCGTACCGCCATAGGAAATCAGCGGCAAGGGCGCACCCACCACCGGCAACAGGCCGGTGACCATCGCCACATTGACGAAGACATAGAGGAACAGCATCATCGCGATGCCAACACATGTCAGCTGGGCAAACCGGCTGCCGACCCTGAGGCTGATCGCCAGCACAGCGCCAATCATCAACAGATAAAGCCCGAGAATGAAGAGGTTGCCGACAAGCCCGAATTCCTCGCCGATCATCGTGAAGACGAAATCGGTCTGTTTCTCGGGCAGATAGTTCAGCTGGCTCTGGCTTCCCATCAGAAAGCCCTTGCCAAACATGCCGCCCGATCCAAGGGCGATTTTGGACTGTGTGATCTGGTAGCCTGCGCCTAGCTGATCTGCTCCCGGATTGAGAAAGGTCATGACCCGCGCCTTTTGATAGGCATGCAGCTGCGACCACAGCAACGGCACCGCGGAAACCGCCAGAACAAGCGATGCCAGGATATAGCGCCAAGGCAGGCCAGCGACGAACAGCACCGCCAGCGAGCCGAGCGCCAGCGCCAGCGCAGTGCCAAGATCGGGCTGTTCGACAACCAGCATGAAAGGCACCGCGATCATCACCAGAGGTGGCAGATAGGTCAGAACGGATCGCATCCGCTCCAGCGGCTGGCTGTCGAAATAGCGTGCCAGCGCCAGCAATACGGCAATCTTGGTCGGCTCGGACGGCTGGAAGGTAAACCCGCCAACGGTGATCCAGCGCGCCACCCCGCCGCCACCGCCAAGCGCCAGCAGCACCACAAGCATCACGATGGAGGCGATATAAATCGGATAGGCCCAGATGCGCAACAGCCGGAAATTGATGAACGCAAGGATCAGCACCATGCTGGCGCCAACCGCCCCACGGATGGCGTGACGGCCTGCCCAGGGGGACCATGACCCCTCGGACGCCGAATACAGGGCCATCGCCCCGATTGTCACCAGCACGACAGCGACAAGAATGATGTGCCAGGGAATACGAAGGATGGTTTGCAGGATGCCAACAGTTTCCGTTTTCATCACGCTTCTCCGTTGATTTCCAGCGCGCGTTGCAGCGCCGAACGGGCGATCGGCGCCGCCATCGACGAACCGCTACCACCATGCTCGACGACAACAGCCACGGCATAGCGCGGGTTGCGGACCGGCGCATAGCCGACAAACAGCGCGTGATCGCGTTCTTTCCAGGGGCGCTCGATATTCTTGGTGATCCCGGCCTCACGCTGCTCCTTGGTGATCCGCTTCACCTGCACCGTGCCTGTCTTGCCGGACATGCCGCCCTGACGAGGCGGCAGATTGTGCCGGCGCGCCGTGCCAAGACTGCCATGCATGACCTCAAACATGCCCTCGCGAACGATGCGAAGCGCACCTTCAGAGATGCCGAGATCGGCAAACTGAACCTCGCCCTCAACAGTCCTGAGAGACGGCGTCACAGCCTTGCTGCCATTCGCCAGCCGGGCGGTCATCACGGCAAGCTGCAGGGGTGTCACCAGAACATAGCCCTGCCCGATCCCGGCAACGACCGTTTCACCCGGAGTCCAGACAACCCCATGCGTGGCCACCTTCCATTCATGGTCGGGGATGATCCCGGATTTCTCGCCGGGAATATCGACGCCGGTGACATCGCCAAGGCCAAGCTTGGCCGCCATTGCCTTGATCCGCTGGATGCCCGTCTTCAGGGCCACCTCGTAGAAGAACACATCGCAGGACCTTTCCAGCGCCCGTACAACATTCACCGAGCCGTGACCATTCTCGAACCAGCAGTGAAAGGTCGCGTTACCAAGCTCCATGCTGCCGTTACAGAAATGGCGGGAATTCTCATTGATGATTCCCGCCTCGAGCGCCGCCAGCGCGACAATCATCTTGAAGGTCGAGCCTGGCGCGTACATGCCGGCCGTCACACGGTTCAGCAAGGGATTGCGCGGATGGGCGTTCAGGCGTCGCCAGTCGCGCGTCAGCAACCTGTCGGTGAACATGTTCGGGTCATAGGTCGGTGACGACACCATGGCGAGAATCTCGCCGCTATGGACATCCATCACGATGGCCGCCCCGGATTCCGGGGGGGTGATTTTGCCGACGCTGTCGCGCAGCAGCATGTTCTCGCCAGACGCAAGATGAAGTTTCAGATCGCTGTTGCCGGCAATTGCCCGCTGCACCTCGGGGCTTGCCATATCGACCTGTTCGGACTGGCCCTGGCGAAGGACGTTCGTCACATGCTGTTGCAGACCGATATCAAGTGCCAGACGCACATCCCTGCCGGACAGTGGCTCGTAATCGCGGAACACACGGATCGGTTGTCCACGCGCATTGACCTCGACCCGTTCATTGCCGGGTTGCCCGCGCAACTCCGGCTCCAGCGCATATTCAACCCCGATCTTGCCGGTGGCAAGGTTTGGCAGATCACCAAGTGTCCGGTCCTCCTCAACCTCCCGACTGGTGATTGACGAGACATAGCCTGTCACATGCCCGGTCAGCGCCCCCTGCGGATAAATTCGGCGGAGCGTTTTCTCGAAGGTGACACCCGGAAGATAGGCGGAGCGCACAGCAAGCCGCGCCAGTTCGCGCTGCGTCAGGCTTTCACGGATCAGGATCGGCCGGAAGGATGGCCCCTTGCGGGCCGCCTCGCGCACCCGCGCCAAATCATCCTCGGCAAGGTCGACAAGCTGCGCAAGCTGTGCCAGCGCGCGGTCCAGATCGCCGGCATAGAGCGGGGTGATGTGCAGAAGATAGGATTCGGCATTGCCGGCAAGAAGACGCATCTTGCGATCCACCAGCCGACCACGGCGCGGCGGCACAATTCGCAAATCAAACTGATTACGGTCGGACAGGCGCTTGTAGCGGTTGTTCTGCGCCACCTGAAGCTGATACAGGCGGCCTGACAGAAAACTCGTGACAAGCAGCATGCCGCTACCGAGAAGCAGCGTGCGGCGCCCGATGGTACGACGAACCTCCTTCTGCTTTGCCCGCCTGTTCATGTCGACACCCTGATCCTGTTGAAGGCAAAGGACAGGGCACTCAGAATTACATAGCCGATGGGAAACAGGATCATCGTCACGCCGATCTGGAAGAGAACCGGCGTCACCGCCGGGATGGCGAGGTTCAACGCGCTGAAGGCAACCAGCTGGAACAGCACGACGCCAGAGACCACGACGGCAAATTCGACCCAGATATCGCGGAAATCACCCTGCAGCAGCTTCTGCCGGCGCCAGTTCATGGCGAACAGGAGAATGATATAGGCCGTCGCCCGCCCGCCAAGAAGGTCGGAAAACAGGATGTCGCTTGTCAGACCAATCAGGAACCCGGTGACAAGAAGGACGTATTTTTCATGATGCAAAGCAATCCAGTAGAGAAAAATCAACGACAGCATCGGCGTTGCGCCATAGAAGACCGGCCACAGCGCCAACCCACCTTCAACCATGGCCAGCACCATTCCGACGATGATGACAAGGAACTGGAATGGCCAGTCTGACTCAAGCTCGGCCTGCTGAAAGAAACGACCGCTGCGGATCATTGTCGCTCTCCCACGGCGTTCACACCCTCAAACAACCGCTCCTCCACCGTTTCGGGGAGCGGCGTGTAATAATCCCCGAGTTCCAGATCGGCACGGTCAATACCCTCCGTGCCACCGACCAGGATCGACACATAGCTGAGGTTGCGCAGATCAACCGCCGGCCGCACCCTTATCTTGCCATCCTGCACCAGATCGACACGCCCAACCGGCACCCCGGCAGGCAGCACGCCGCCATGCCCCGAGGTCAGTACAAGTTCACCAACCTTTGGCACCGCCTCGTCGGGAAGAAAACGCAATGACAGATGTGGGCCGTTGTTACCGACCGTGACGCCCGGCCAGGACGAGGATGACAGGATGACCGGAATCTGCGCATTGATGTCGCTGATCATGAGAACGCGCGCATGGGTCACGCCGACATCGACAACAAGACCGACAAGACCATCGGCCGTCACCACCGGGTTGCCAACCTCGATGCCTTCCTCGCTGCCATTCGCCACCAGCACGGTATGGGCGAAAGCACCGCCCGGCGCGGTAACCGCCCGCGCCGTCAGGGGCCGGCGCCGATCCGGCGACACCGCACCGGCGACGCTGCGAAGCTGGCGATTTTCACTTTCCAGAATTTCAGCGCGGCGGCGCCAGCGCTTCAGCATCGAATTCTCTGCCTGAAGACGGACATTCTCGGCCCGCAGCGATGCCACAGTGCGAATACCCTGCGCCATCGTCTCGATCCCGCGGATGGGGGCAGATACAAGATCGACAAAGGGCGCGATAAAGTCGCTGGCCCCCATGCGGGCATGGCGAAGGGCGCTGAAATCTGCCTTGCCGAGGAACATCAGCGAGAAGCTGAAAACGACGAGAAGCGTGTGCGCAATGCGGCGCTGCCTGATCTTGGCCTTCTCAGACGCGCGCATTGTTCAAGCTGCTCCCTAGGCGCCGATAAGGACGTTCCGGAGTGTTTTCAATTCCTCGAGGCACCGGCCGGTTCCCAATGCCACACAAGACAACGGATCCTCGGCAATCGAGATCGGCAGACCGGTCGCGTCGCGAAGAACGCCGTCAACATCCCGCAACAATGCTCCGCCGCCGGTCATCACGATACCTTTTTCGACGATGTCCGCGGCCAGTTCGGGTGGTGCCTGTTCCAGCGCCATCTTCACGCCGTCGACAATCTGCCGAACGGGATCGGAAATCGCTTCGGCAACCTGTGCCTCGGTAATGGTGATTTCCTTCGGCACGCCGTTGACGAGATCACGGCCGCGCACCTCGATCTTGATGCCGGTGCTCTTCTCGGGCTTGCGGGCGATGCCGATATTCTTCTTGATCCGCTCGGCACTGGCTTCACCGATCAGAAGGTTATGTGTACGGCGCATATAGGCAATGATCGCCTCGTCGATCTTGTCACCGCCAACGCGCACCGAATGGGCGAACACGATATTGCCAAGCGACAGGATCGCCACCTCGGTGGTGCCGCCACCGATATCGACCACCATCGAACCGGAGGGTTCGGTCACCGGCAATGAGGCACCAATGGCGGCAGCCATCGGTTCCTCAATGAGGAAAACGCGGCGCGCGCCGGCGGCCTCGGCCGATTCCTGAATGGCCCGGCGTTCCACCGCCGTGGATCCGGACGGCACGCAGATGATCACCTGCGGGCTGGTGAAGTTCAGACGGCCATTCACCTTGCGGATGAAGTGCTTGATCATCTCCTCGGCGACTTCGAAGTCGGCAATCACCCCGTCAGCCATCGGGCGGATGGCGCGGATGTTGCCGGGGGTCTTGCCAAGCATCACCTTGGCTTCCTCACCGACCGCCAGCACCTGGGTGCGGCCACGCACCTCGGCCATGGCGACAACGGATGGCTCGTCAAGGACAATTCCCTTGCCCTTCACATAGACGAGGGTGTTGGCGGTTCCCAGGTCAATGCCAATGTCGGCGGTAAAAATATCGAGTACCGATCTGAGCATGCAAACTCCCCTGCGCCGTGCGTAACGGCCCTAAAAGCAAGAAATGGCCGGCGACAGGAAACCGGTTCCCGTCACCAAAGCCATTTTGTAGCTGATAAAAAAGGCGAAATCTAGTTCTTCGCCTTGTCGACCAGACGGTTCTCGCCAATCCACGGCATCATGCCACGCAGTTCCTCGCCCACCGTCTCGATCGGGTGTTCGGCGTTGCGGCGCCGCGTTGCCTTGAAGTTGGTCTGGTGAACCTTGTTTTCCAGCATCCAGTCACGGGTGAACCGGCCTGACTGAATATCATCGAGGACACGCTTCATCTCGGCTTTCGTCTCGTCGGTGATGATCCGCGGGCCGGTGACATATTCACCATATTCGGCAGTGTTGGAGATCGAGTAGTTCATGTTCGCGATGCCGCCCTCATAGATCAGGTCGACGATCAGCTTGACCTCGTGCAGACACTCGAAATAGGCCATTTCCGGCGCATAACCGGCCTCGACCAGCGTTTCGTAGCCGGCCTTGATCAGTTCGACCAGACCGCCGCAGAGCACCACCTGCTCACCGAACAGGTCAGTTTCGCATTCCTCCTGGAAGGTTGTCTCGATGATGCCGGAGCGGCCGCCACCGACGGCCGAAGCATAGGACAGACCAACGTCATGGGCATTACCGGACGCGTCATGATGGATGGCGAGGAGGCAAGGCACACCACCGCCGCGGACATATTCCGAACGAACCGTATGGCCGGGGCCTTTCGGCGCGACCATCAGGCAGTCAATGTCGGCGCGCGGCTCGATCAGATTGAAATGCACATTCAGTCCATGCGCAAAGGCGATCGCGGCGCCGGGGCGGATATTGGCGGCAATCTCGTCGCGGTAGATGTCGGCCTGGAGTTCGTCCGGGGTCAGCATCATGAGCATGTCGCCCCATGCCGCCGCCTCGGCCACATCCATGACCTTGAAGCCGGCAGCCTCGGCCTTGGCACGGCTTGCCGAGTCCGGGCGGAGCGCGACCGCGACATCGGTGCAGCCGCTGTCCTTCAGGTTGGCGGCATGGGCATGACCCTGGCTACCGTAACCGACGATGACGACTTTCTTTTTCTTGATCAGGCCGACATCGGCGTCACGATCATAATAGACTCGCATGGACTTGGTTCTCCTTCATGAAAATGGCCGGCCAGGTTCAGGACCAACCTCGAACGCGTTTGGCGATCAGCCCCTGAAGGACCGCCGCCCGATGGTTACGCAGCCCGGTGCGCAAGGCACCCGGACCATGTCATTTTGCCTCCAGATCGATCCGGTTGCCGCGCGAAATGGCGGAAACACCGGTGCGCGCCACCTCGACATCGCCAAGTGAGCGCATCAAATCGACAAAGGCGTCGACCTTGGAGGAATTACCCGTAACCTCAAATACAAAACTATTCAGCGTGCTGTCCAGTGTCCTTGCACGGAAGGTATCGGCAATCCGCAGTGACTCGATACGGTCATCACCCCGATTGATGATCTTCACCAGCGCGAGTTCACGTTCAATCGCCACGTCATTCTCGGTCAGGTCACGGACCGAATGGATTGGCACCAGACGCGCCAGCTGAGCCTTGATCTGTTCGATGACCATCGGCGTTCCCGATGTCACCACCGAAATCCGCGACAGCCCCTTCTGGCCATCCGTCTCGGCAACGGTGAGGCTTTCAATATTGTAGCCGCGACCTGAGAACAGGCCGATGACCCGTGCCAGAACGCCGGGCTCGTTATCAACCAGAACGGAAATGATATGCCGTTCGATAATGGGAGTGTCAGACATTTTACTTTCCTTGCCAGAACTGGCGGGAGGGGAGTGGACGTGACCCGGTCTATACCAGGACCATGCCTTCCTCGGATACCGGCTTTTCCGCCTGGTCATCAGGCCCGAGCAGCATGTCGTTATGCGCCGCGCCGGACGGGATCATCGGGAAACAGTTCTCGTCCTTCGTGACCCGGATATCGGCAATCACCGGCCCGGGCGTCTCCAGCATCTCGGTGATGACCTGATCCAGATCGTCAGCATGCTGCGCGACCAGACCCTTCATGTTGAAAGTATCGGCCAGCTTCACGAAATCCGGCAGCGAGGCGCTGTAGGATTCGGAATAGCGGCCGCCATGGATCAGCTCCTGCCACTGCCGCACCATGCCCATCCATTCATTGTTGATGATGAACATCTTCACCGGCAGATTATATTGCGCCAGCGTCGATAGCTCCTGCATGTTCATCATGAAGGATGCCTCGCCGGCAATGTCGATCACGGTCGATCCCGCATGCGCAACCTGCACGCCAAGCGCCGCCGGCAGGCCATAACCCATTGTGCCAAGCCCGCCCGACGTCATCCAGCGATTCGGCAGGTGAAAATCGAAATATTGCGCCGCCCACATCTGGTGCTGGCCGACCTCGGTGGTGATGTAGACATCATGGTTCGCCGTCATCTCGCACAGGCGCTTGATGGCATATTGCGGCTTGATGATCTTGCCAGTCTGGTTGAATTTCAGACAGTCACGCTTGCGCCAGCCCTCGATCTGCGCCCACCATTTGTCAAGCGACGGCTTGTGAGGCTTAAATTTGCGCGTCTTCATCTCGGCAAGCAGCGCCTCGAGAATGCGCGTCGCATCGCCGATCACGGCCAGGTCGACCTGGACATTCTTGTTGACCGATGACGGGTCTATATCACAATGGATCTTGGTCGAATTCGGCGAAAAGCCACTGAGCAATCCGGTCACCCGGTCATCGAACCGCGCCCCAAGATTCAGCATGGTATCGCAACCATGCATGGCAAGATTCGCCTCATAGGTCCCATGCATGCCAAGCATGCCAAGGAAGTGCCTGTCATCCGCTGCCAGCGCGCCAAGCCCCATCAGGGTCAGCGTCGTTGGCCAGCCGGTGACCTGGACAAGCTCGGTCAGCAGTTCCGAGGCGCGCGGCCCGGAATTGATCAAGCCGCCACCGCCATAGATGATCGGCCGTTCGGCCCGCATCATGATGTCAACCGTCGCGCTGATCGCCGCAGGATCGGGATCGGTCTGCGGCATGTAGCGTGCCTGCGCGGCCGCCTTGTCAGGTTCCATCCGGTAAGCGACATTGGCCATCAGCACGTCTTTCGGAAGGTCGATCAGGACCGGTCCCGGACGACCCGAGGCGGCGACATGGAACGCCTCGATCACCGTCGTCTGCAATGTCTCGACATCCTTGACCAGATAGTTGTGCTTGGTACAGGCGCGGGTGATGCCGGTTGTGTCGGCCTCCTGGAAGGCGTCATTGCCGATCAGATGCGTCGGCACCTGTCCGGTCAGGCAGACCACCGGCACCGAATCCATCAGCGCATCGGTCAGACCGGTAACAGCATTCGTCGCGCCGGGCCCTGAGGTGACAAGCACGACACCCGTCCTGCCGGTAGAGCGGGCATAGCCCTCGGCGGCATGAACCGCCGCCTGCTCATGCCGGACCAGAATATGTCTGATCTTGTTGTTCTTGAACAACGCGTCATAGATCGGGAGCACGGCACCGCCCGGATAGCCGAAAACAACCTCGACCCCCTCATCCTCGAGCGTCTTCAAAAGCAGCTCGGCCCCCGGCATCATCGCCGTCTGGTCCGCGTCGTCTCTTTTCTCACCTGCCGCCGGTGCGGATTTTGGCATTTTCGTGTCCCCTGCAGACCTCGAAAACCTGGCCTGACCGTCTGTCGCCATTAAAAAACGCCCTCCCGGCCGGGGTGGCGCTGTCACGTAAATGGCAGAATTTGCATAAAAACAAAAGGGACTTCATATCCCTCATTCACATAAAAAATAGCGTGACAGGCCTCGCCGGTCAACTTGTTTTCGACAGAATTGCAAAGATTTCCTGAATGTTTCTTTCCGTTTGTTGCGTTTCAAATTTAATTTGCGAATTAAAATTATTACGAATCCAGGTCATCTGCCGTTTTGCATAGCGGCGGCTGTCTCGGCTGGCCATTTCAATCGCGCGTTCGCGGGTCATGTTACCCGCCCGCATGGCGATGATCTCGCGAACGCCGATGGCTTTCATCACCGGCAGCGAGGGATCGAGGTCGCGCGATTCCAGTGCCGCCACCTCCGCTTCGGCGCCTTGCGCCATCATTGCCTCGAACCGTCTGTCGATGGCGGCATAAAGATCATCGCGCGGCGGCATCATCGCGATACGAACGGCCTTCCCGTCGAGTGCGCCCTGATGCGGATCGGCCTGCCAGGCACTCAACGGCCTGCCGGTGGCCCGCACCACCCCCATGGCCCGCACAAGGCGCTGGCTGTCGCCATCATGCAGCCGGCCAGCTGTCACCGGGTCCAGTCCGGCAAGCACTGAACGGAATGTCTGGCCGCCCTGCGCGGCGAGCTGCTGCACGCATTCGGCATGGATTTCCGGCGGCACATCAGGGATCGGCGCGATGCCATGGATCGCAGCATGGAAATAGAGGCCGGTCCCGCCGACAATGATCGGCAGGGCGCCATCCTGACGTGCCGCCGTCACCGCGTCTGCCGCCATCGCCAGCCATGTCGCGACGGAGGCGCGTTCAGCCCCGTCCAACATCCCATACAGCCGGTGCGGCGCGCGCGCCATCTCGGCTTCATCCGGACGCGCCGTCAAAATCCGCAGGTCGCTATAGAGCTGCATCGAGTCGGCATTGATGACCACACCGCCCCATCTTTCGGCCAGCGCCAGCGCCAGACCCGACTTGCCGGCAGCCGTCGGCCCGCAGATCATCAGCACGGCCCCGGCGGGGGCCGCGCGCGCTATTTCCGAGTGGTCAGCCATGCCGATCTGTGGTTTATCCTGTGCATCTGTCAATCAGTAATAGGGACAGGCAAAGGTGCATCATTTCGCGGTTTTTTCAAGTTCGGATCAGCCCTGCCCCGGCATCAGGGACGGGTTGGCGTTACTGGCCGCCGCCAATATCAGGGCGAGTGGGGACAACGCGGGATGGCTTCATCAGGAACAGGCCTGGGAGGTGCCGGTTGAGATCGATGGCGCGCCTGACATGTCCACCCTCAGACAACAGGCATCGGAACAGGGCGCCGACATCAACATCCTGCCGGCCGCCGGCCGCCGCAAGAAGCTGCTGATCGCCGATATGGACAGCACCATCATCACATCTGAATCGCTGGATGACATGGCCCGCATTGCCGGCCTTGCCGAGGCCATCATGCCGATCACCGGGCGCGCCATGCGCGGTGAGCTGGATTTCGAGGCGGCGCTGGATGAACGTGTGGCATTGCTGCGCGGCCAGCCCGAGAACCTCATTGAGCGGGCGCTGGCGGAAGCCGGGCTGACTGGCGGTGCGGAAAACCTTGTCAGGACGATGCGGGCTCATGGGGCCTGCTGCTACCTGGTATCGGGTGGATTTACCGCCATCACCAGCCGGGTGGCGGCGATGTGCGGGTTCAATGACCATCACGCAAATGTCCTTGAGGCCAAGGACGGTCTGCTGACCGGCACCGTAAGCAAACCGGTGCTTGATCGCGAATCAAAGCTTGTCTTCCTCGACCATTATTGCGGCGCGCTCGGGATCGGGCGTGAGGATGCGGCATGTGTCGGCGATGGCGCGAATGACCTTGCGATGCTGCAGGCCGCCGGGCTTGGCGTCGCCTTGAAGGGCAAGCCGCTTCTGCGCGAGGCGGTGACGCTGCAGCTCAATCACACCGATCTGACCGGGCTGCTCTATCTTCAGGGCTATGGCGTGGACGAGTTCGCGGAGACTTGACCGCCGCGTTACGCCAAAACCCACAGTCCACAGAAAAGGGGCCGGTTGAAGCCGGCCCCCTTGCATGATGCGCACTGTCGCTGTGCCGTCATTCCTTGGCAAAGCCGATCTGAATGAAACGTTCACGCCCCTCGCTCTCGACCAGCAGCAGCACGCCGGCGCGTCCCGCCTCACGTGTCTCGGCAACCGATTTTGCGAGATCGGCAGCATCCTCGACCCGGCGCTGGCCAAAGCGCTTGATGATGTCGCCGGGTTTCAGCCCCTTGGCAAAGGCCGGGCCACCCTCGGCGACCTCAGTCACGACAACACCGCGTGTATCGGCATCGAGGCCAAACTCACCCGCCAGTGCGGCGGTAAGGTTCTCGACCGCGAAGCCAAGCTTGCCGAAGCTTTCGGCCGCGCCCTCCGGCTGCTCATTCACGATCCCGACAAGCTCGGCCTTTTCAAGCTCGCCAAGCGTAACCTGGACCTCCATGCCCTTGCCATTTCGAATGACCTCGACCGGTACCGTCTTGCCGATTTCGGTTTCCGCCACAATCCGCGGCAGGTCGCGCATCTTGTCGATCTTCTTGCCGTCAAAGCTGATAATGACATCGCCCGGCTCGAGACCGGCCGCCTCGGCCGGGCTGTTTTCGTTCACCGTGCTGACAAGCGCGCCGGCCGCCTCTTCAAGGCCAAGCGAGTCGGCAATATCCGGGCTGATTTCCTGGATGAATACGCCAAGCCAGCCGCGTCGCGTCGTGCCGAATTCGGCCAGCTGTGATGTCACCCGCTTGGCAAGGTTCGACGAGATAGCAAAGCCGATACCGACGGAACCGCCTGTCTGCGAGAAAATGGCCGTATTGATGCCAATCACCTCGCCGGCAGTGTTGAAAAGCGGGCCACCTGAATTGCCGCGGTTGATCGAGGCATCGGTCTGGATGAAATCATCATAGGGGCCGTTGCCAATATCGCGGCCACGCGCCGAAACGATGCCAGCCGTCACCGTGCCGCCAAGCCCGAACGGGTTACCGATGGCAAGCACCCAGTCACCAACCCGCAGGCTGTCCGAATCACCGAACGGAACAGCGGTCAGTTCGGTATCGCCGGGCTCGATTTTCAGCACCGCGATATCGGTCTTCTGGTCCTGACCGAGAACCTTTGCCGTGAACGCCGTCTCATCGGAAAGGGTGACAGTGATTTCCTCGGCATTCTCGATCACGTGGAAGTTGGTGACAACGATACCGGCATCGTCGATGATGAAGCCGGAGCCAAGCGAGGATGCCCGCCGCTTGCGATCATTGTCACCGAAATTCTTGAAGAAATCCTCGAATGGCGAGCCCGGCGGGAATTGCGGCATATCCATCGCCGGCCCTTCATTGACGATGGTCGTCGTCGAGATGTTCACGACGGCGGGCGACAGACGGTCTACCTGGTCAGCAAAGCTGTCCGGACGGTCGGCGGCGCCAACCTCGAGCGTCATGAACATGATCGCCAGTCCGGCAAGCACCGGCATCGGGCGAAGCACTTTCATCAACATGGGATCTGATCTCCTGTCAGAAACGGTTCAAAAAAGCGGCGGGAGCGCCCAGCGCCCCCGCTGTCTGCCGTGATCAAAGACAAGCTCCATGACCAAAAAGTGGCAGAGTTTAGGTTATTTCTGTCCCGCGCCACTCTTGTCCTTGAAGAAGCGGAAGAAGCTGCTGTCTGGCGACAGCACCATCGAGGTGTCATTTGCCCCCATCGACTTCCGGTAAGCCTCCATGGACCGGTAGAAGGCAAAGAACTCGGCGTCCTGGCCGAAACTGTCGGCATAGATCTGGATCGCCTGGCCATCGCCGGCACCGCGTGTCTCCTGCGCCGAACGCTGCGCCTCGGACAGGATCACCGTACGGGTCTTTTCGGCGTCGGCACGAATCTTCTGTGCCTCTTCCTCACCGGTTGCGCGGAATTCCTTGGCCTCGCGCTCGCGCTCGGACTTCATCCGGTTGAAGATGTTCTGGCTTGTCGCGGTCGGATAATCGGCGCGTCGCAGGCGCACATCGATGATCTGGATACCAAGCGACGATACAGACGCATTCACCTCTTCACCGATCGAGCGGACGATGTCATTCCGCTGGCCGGTCAGGATCGAGGCCAGGGTCTCACGGCCAAGCGCCCGGCGAACGGATGAATCGATGATCGCCTCGAGCCTGCCGCGCGCACCGAGTTCGTTGCGCACTGTCTGGTAAAACAGCAGTGGATCCTCGATCCGGTAGCGGGCATAGGCGTCGACCTGAAGGCGCTTCTGGTCAGACAGGATCACCTCTTCGGCATCCTGCGGGATCAGGCTGAGAACGCGCTTTTCGTAATAGGTGACGTCCTGGATGAACGGCAGCTTGAAGGCGAGACCGGGTTCCTGGATGGTCCGCTTCGGCTCGCCGAACTGCAGCACCAGCGCCTGCTGGGTCTGGTTGACGGTGAACAGCGAACTCGACACCGCCGTGACGAGAAGGACGATCGCGATGATCGACACAAGACGAGTGGTACCCATGTCAGTTTCCTCCCGACGACTTGTTCAGTTCGCGCAGCGGCAGATATGGCACAACACCGCTGCCACCGGCCGAATCATCGATGATGATTTTCTCGACATTGGAGAAAATCTCCTCGACGGTTTCAATGTAGATGCGCTCCTTGGTGACATCGGGATTTGTCTTGTAGGCCTGATAGACCTGGTCAAATCGTGATGCGTCACCCGTTGCGCGGTTCACAACCTCGGCTTCATAGGCCTCGGCCTCGGCAATCAGCTTTGCCGCCGCACCACGTGCCCGCGGAACAACGTCGTTGCGGAAGGCCTCTGCCTCGTTCTTCAGCCTGTCACGGTCCTGACGCGCCCGCTGCACTTCGTTGAAGGCGTCAATCACATCGGATGGCGGATCAACCGCCAACAGCTGCACGTCGCGGACACGCACGCCCGAGCCATATTCGTCAAGAAGTTCCTGAAGCTGCGCGCGGGCCTGGACCTGAATATCCTGACGACCTTCGGTCAGCGCCGTCTGGATCTCGGTGCGACCGATGATCTCACGCATCACCGCCTCGGCGGCAACCTTGATTGTCTCGTCGGGTTCGGCGAGGTTGAACAGATACTGGCCGGCATCGGCAATGCGCCAGAACACGACAAAGTCGATATCGACGATATTTTCATCACCGGTGATCATCTGGCTCTCATCGGCAATATCGCGACGCGACGAGCTGTTGCCGCTGACGTCGCGAAAGCCGATTTCGATCCGGTTGTCACGCGTGACCTCGGGGGTCATCACGCTCTCGACCGGGTAGGGAATATGGTAATGCAGGCCCGGCGCGGTGGTGCGAACCCACTCGCCGAACCGCAGGACGACGCCCTGCTGCTGCGGATTGACACGGTAGAAACCGGTCATCGCCCAGATGGCGATGGCGACAATCACCAGCAGTGACATCGATTTTCCGCCCGAGGGGATCAGCCGGCCAAGCGCCTCGCGCCCCTGACGGACGGCCTTGTCGAGATCCTGCTGCGAACCACCGCCGCCGCCGCCCCACGGGTTACCGCCATTACCGCCGCCGCCGCGACCTCCACCGCCACCAGATCCGCCCCACGGGCCGCCCTGGTCGCCTCCACCCTGATTATTCCATGGCATGATGCGCCTACTCCATCGCCTTCGGTTTCGACATGCGCCGAGAGCCCACCTTCAGTCAG
>Ga0181580_10001793_pt1 | contig 17278 bp, 25 predicted proteins | sample 071ome_23_FD_132413 | JGI IMG/M metagenome (GOLD analysis project Ga0181580, IMG submission 132413) | Coastal salt marsh microbial communities from the Groves Creek Marsh, Skidaway Island, Georgia - 071403BT metaG (megahit assembly) | ecosystem: Environmental > Aquatic > Marine > Intertidal... | reverse complement strand
CTTTTGAACTCATTCATTATACTAACCTTAGTAGCAAAGAAAGTATTGTTCATATACTTAATAAGTTCTGCTGTTGTAGAATCAGTTATAATAAAATGTCTATTCATAAATCTCTGCTCAAAAAGTTTCTGAGCTTCCATACACAGATCGTATCTACCGCCAAGGATAATCCTAGCTTGAGTAATCATATCTAGTTTAGAAGTTCTTTGAGTTAAGAATTCAGGACTAAACATAATTCGTTTAGTAGGATATTTTTTACAGAGTTTTTCTGTAGTGCCTGGTAAGATGGTTGATTTAATTATGTAAATTGCTTCACCTGATGATTTTTTAAATACGTTTTCAATGTAACTTATATCTTGAGTACCATCTTTAAACATTGGTGTAGGTACACATACGAATATAAAATCACATTCATCTACTTCTTCTAATGTATGGGTAGACTTAAGTGGATCAATATCATATACTCTTACTTCTGCTGTTGGTGAAAATGAAAATGCTTGTGCTTCTCCTACAAAACCATTTCCTATAACTCCCACTTTATATTTCATAACCGATTAATTATTTTTAAGTTAAAATTGATTTCGATCGTTTAATTGGTTTAGAGCCTCCTAACTGCTTCTTACCTTTAGTATAGTTAAGATAAGAAAAATTAATCGAATGTCCAAGTTCTATCGAGCTGTATTTAGACTCTAATACTTTCTTAAATTTATCTGTAGAAACAACAGAATAAGGGAATACAATTATTGCTGAGGTTCTTATTTTATTTTCTATTGAAGAAAAAAGTTCTAAAGCTTTTCTAGGGTTAGCATCTTCTATAATTGCTACTCCGATATCGTCATTAATTTTAGAAACATCTTCTCTTATTTCTATTGATTTATTAAATGTAGACCTTACCTCGAAATCATTTTGAGCTGAGATATGCATGTCATACCATCTTTGCCATCTGTCAGTATTTGAATGTAAGAAGAAATGCAAATCTCTTTTTGATAGAGTCCCAGATTGCATGTATGTGTACACAACATCAGCAGCATCAAAGTTTGAACAGCCTATAAAGACAGTCGACCCCTTGTGGTGATTATTTTTCTCAAGTAGTTGTATTAGTGTCATGTATATAAATAGGTTCTATGCTAAAGTGTCGTAGTATGCATTTTGTTTTTCTTGCCTTACTATATCTTTTGGATGATATAAAGCTAATTCTTCTTTAGCAGGTAATGGTCCGTATGTTTTAAATCCTTCTAGCTTTTCATGTACTTTATTTACCCATTTAATTTCAGGTTTGTTTTTCCAAATTCTCCATTGGTAGTCCGGCCAGTTAACCCATCCGTTTTCGTTTACATTCCATCTCCATTTCTGAATATGTTCTTGAGTTAAACCTTCTACAGTGTTTATTCTAGGAACTAAATAGACTTCGTTATCAGGATTACTTTCTAGTATTGCTGGAAGTGCAGTTAAAAAAGATTTATGAGGTATCTCATCTGCATCTATCTGAAAGATATAGTCACCATCACAGTACTCAGTTAGTTTATTTTTCCAGTCGGCAAAATGACCATCAAAGAATCCTCTCCAAAACTGTACGTTAGGAAGTTTATTGAATTTTTTTAACCAAGAAGCTATTTCTTCGTTACCGTTCTTTTGATCATATAGTATGACTATTTCGTCCTGCTGTCTTTTGAGCTTTAGTAGAAACGGTACTAACTTCTGTATCTCTACAAACTCATTACAAACTGTTATTGCGTAGCTAATCTTCATAGTTTATTATATTATATTCTTCTTGCCCATTATAGGATTCAAAGGCTAATCCGTTAAAAGAAGGATCTGCTTTAGCTATTAAATTTTCTATATTACGACTGGCCTGTTTTATACTACCGGGTATATCTTTATTAAAATGACCTGGTTCTATACAGAAGTATATACCTTTATTGAACTTACTATACCCTTTAATAAAAAGATAGTTTAATGTTTTGATTGCTGCATAACCTGCCTTATCGCCATGTTTGGATAAGTATGGTTCTATATACCAGCAGGTTACTATACGGCTAATGTTATAGACTACCTTAGTATTTTCAGTTATCTTATTATGATATAAAAATCTTAATATTATATCTCCTAATATTACATTAGTATTTACATTATTAATAAATGCTTTATGTTGATGCTTTTCTTCTAGTTGAAAAGAAGTATGTTTTGATAAGTTATTCTGATTAAATATTATTATATCGTAATGGGTAGTGTTAAGTCTATTTATTTTATTTTCAATAGTATGAGGAGCATATTCTATAATTTCCCAGTCAACTTCTACTACTTTTAGATTCTTATATTCTTTTTGATATTCAGATAAATCTGATCCTGTTATAACATCAACGTTATGACCTTTAATTAAATAATTTTTTGTTAATTCAAGACCTAATTTTGAACCACCACCTACTATAAGAATATTATAAATCATAAAACCCAATAACTTCTAATGCATCCATAAAACCTTTTTGTTCAAAGATTTTAGCAGTTGCCATGTCCATTTTATGAGTTTGGCCTTTTGGGTATCTACCTGATTTTAGTTCTTCCTCAGAAAGCTCAGTAGCTTTAACAGCTGACCATTTCCAATCCTTTACAGTTTTTCCGTCTAAAAAAACCATTCCTTTAGCTGGAAGAGTTATGGTAGCAGGAGCCCAAAATCTTCCATTATCATCTTTGAAAAGTAAATCTTTATAAAGTTCTGGTGAAGTATCTTTAATTTCAGCTAAAGGTTTTGAACCTTCTGTCATTAAAGTAGAGGTAGTAAACCCACACCCCATACAAAGCCAAGTTGTAGTTTGCTCATCTATATGCTGTTCATAACATGCATTACCGCCACATCTTTTACAGTCTACTAATTGATCTTTCATAATTAAATTTTAGGTAAATCTAATGCTGGTAGATTTAGTTCTACCTGCTGTGCAAATTCAGGAAGTTTCTCTTTAAGAATATTATCTACTAACTTAAACATATCCTCTAATTTAAATTCCTTCATAGTTCTAGCTCTTTGTTTTTTAGCAGGAACTATATATTTTTTATAATGTTTAAATACTTCTTTATATGCTCTAGCTACATCTGCATCGTTAGGTTTAAACCATTTAGCTTCTTTTAGGATCATATCCTTCTGAGCAGCAGAGTTGTGTACATCTTCTAGTGTACCGCCGATCAAGATACTTTTATCCTTATCTAGGAAATCAACTTGACCTGACCATCCTGATGCTATGATAGGTTTTCCAGTAACAGTAAATTCTAATAATGGTCTACCAAATCCTTCTCCTTTTGTATGAGAAACATATGCTTTTACTTTAGGATGATTATAAAGTTCATTTATATTTTCATCAGACAGATCACCATGTAGAAGGTAGATATTAGGTAACTTACCCTTAACAGTTTTTCTTATAACATCAATCTTATTTAGGACATTCTCTCTATCCAAAATAGAAGTTCCTACTTGAGATGTTTTAAGAATTAGAGCAGGTTGATTAGCCTTATTTTTAAATGTTTCTAAGAAGGATTTGATTGTGTATCCTATATTCTTTCTATCCTCATTAATATCACCTTTAAGCCAATGACCTACCTGTAAGAAACAAAATGATTCTGGTATAGAGCTTAAATCCAAAGTAGACTTCTTTTTAAAGTACTTCGTGGTATCTACTCCTTCAAAGACTACTTCTATAGGTGTAGTAGCTTTAAGAGCACCTTTTTGACCTGTCCTCTTATCTGTAAGTTCATATACAGAATTTTCGAATACAGTTTTAGAATGCTTAGAAGATGTAAGAACTAAATCCATTCTATTAACTCCTTCCACCCATTGTGGAGCAACTAAAGTAGTTTCCATACCAGCAGTAACTCCAATATTGTATTTACCTACTTTTTGGAATTCATTAGGAACAGTAATTTGCATCCAATAATCAGGTTTTCTTTCCTGTTTAACATTCGTGACTATTCTCTTTATTAATTCCTCTTCATTATGATCTTCTAGATAACCGAATCTAGTATTACCCCATCTGAGATAGTATTTCTACATCGTATCTTTCTGTAGCTATAATTGCTTTTACTAGGTCTCTTGATCTAGCACCATAACCGGAGTAAGTATCTATAGGACAACTAATTGTAAATAACGGTTTACTCATTTTAATAATTTAATAGTTCTTGTTGTACTTTTAAAGGATTTCTTTCTTCTACTTTATGTATTTCAAATTCAGGTCTAGGAGTAAATTTCTCAAAACCTTTGTCTAATACTTCTATTACTCTATTAGCCATTTTCTGTGCTGTTAAACCTGCCTCATCAGACATAGCCCATTCTCTTCCTTTCAATCCTCTTTTATTTCTTTCTTCTTTTCCAAGCTCGTAAGCCTCTAGCAATCTATCAGCTACATCCTCTGGGCTGCATCTATCATCAAATATATAAGGAGTCAAAGGAGAACCTTGTAATGATAAGTTAGAAGGATAGACTGGCAAAGCCCATTCACCATGATCTTTAATAGTACCTCTATTATTAGAAGGGAACTCTGGGGTGAAGTCTACCCACTTGCCGTCTTTTTCGAATCTACATTGATCTTGCATACCTCCAGTAACGTTAGGAATAATCATAGTACCTGTCATCATAGATTCTGTTAATGCTAATCCCCATCCTTCATTAGAAGACATTAATACAGTAACATCAGCTACATTGTAGAGCATATTCATTTGCTCTGGTGATAGTCTTTCGTTATTGAAATAAACATTTACATAGCTTGTATCACATAATGCATCTCTTACAGCTTTTAAGTCTGTACCGTGTTGGGAAGATATTTCTGTCTTCATAACTAATGCACACTTCTTAGCTTTCTCAGGTCCAATTTTATCACAGAACCATTTATAAGCTAATATAGTATCCCCAGGATGCTTTCTTGCTATGTTTCTAGAGTTAAAGAATACAACGTATTCAATCTCTTTTTCACCAAATAATTCCTTCCTAAACTTAGCAAAATTATCATATGATGGGTGCTTAGTAGTAATAGGATAGAAAGCTTGTTCATCTATTCCATGAGGAACATATTCTATAACTTTATTCTTAGCTTGATCACCTAAAACTAACTCATTAATATTCTTAGTCTGTTTAGAAATAGCCATAAGAACATCTACTGAGTCATAATAGTTTTTATTGTACATAGGTGCTGGGTATTGATCCCAGATATTTAACCAGAAGATAGGAATAGTATTTCTAATTTCTCTTTCAATTTCAAATAGCCAAATCCAGTATCTAGGATCAGTAAAAATGAAAATAGCATCTGGTTTTTCTCTTTTAATTAAATTACGTATAAGCATTGCATCACCGTAACCATTGTTAGCCTGAAGCTTAATTGACGTATCTGTCAACCCAGTCCTTTTATTTATATCTTCAGATAAATCAAATACTTTTCCTGCTTCAGGATGTGTCATAGCAGCCGCTAACTGAAACCAATTAAAGTGGTGAGCAGTTTTAACGACTATCTCTCTTGACATAGTTGCCACACCTGAGTGCATTCTAATATCGTCTGATAACAAAAGGATTTTCTTTCTCTTGTCTTTTGGTATATACCTAAATAAATTCTCCATCTACTTTCTTAAGTTAACTGAATTGATCTTATGTACTTTTTCTCTAAAGTCCTTATCTGTAAGATAAAGAAAAATTGCCCTATCTGCAAGTTTTTTAAAAGAAAAATTATCTTTAAGGGCTGCTAGTTTAAACTGATCGAAAAGTGGTTGAGTGATTTTAACCGAGGTGAGTTTCTCTTCTTTAATCATAACTATATATCTTTATATATTTATATATAAATAGGCAATTAATCCAAAAACGGACTACAATGTTCACATTTACCTAAAGGATTATTACACTTATACTCTTGATCTTTATAACCTCCTTCACTATTTAAAACATCATCAATAAATTTATTCATTGACTCAACTATCTGTTTAGTTTTTCTAGGACCAGCATTAGGTCTGAACTCTTGTACACGTTTCTGCATAGAAGCAAATTCTGCCTCTGCAGGTACTCTACGTTTTACTATAAAGAATTCTACATTAATCTTACTAGGGTCTACATCAAATTGCTTAGCAAAAAATTCTCTGTATAATATTACTTGAGCAGTAAGATTAGGATTTTTCTTTTGTTTATCTCTCCAGCCTGAAGTAGAGGTTTTGATGTCTACTATAGTCCATGTATCGTTATTTGGATGATAAAAAACTAAATCTACTAGACCTTTAAAAACAACTCCGGGTTTTATTTCTTGATACAATAAAGTCTCTATACCTGCCAATTGCATTGTCTTAGTACTAAAGTATGCACTTCTCTTCTTACGAAGAAAATCTAGTATATGTTTACCATCAATCCAAAATTGAGTTAATTCATCTGAGTTAGAAAAATGCTGATGACCGTTGATTGCTTTACCAGTCTTGTAGGCTTTAATCATATTATCGTAAAGCAGTTGGTCAATATCTAATTCATTAGCATTTTTAACTTTATCGTGGTACATCATCTCTAACCATGTCTGAATAGTTTCATGCATAGCTGTACCGAAAATAGTATAGATATTCTGAGTAAAAGGAACAGCATTACGAAGGTACTGTAGCTCCCATAACTTAGGACATTTATTATACGTACTTAAAGAACTGTACGATATATGAGTATATTTTGAAGGTGATTGTTTAAGTTTAGATTCCCAAACCTGTTTAACCTTGCCTTTTAACTTTTTTGGCATTTAATCGTTTTTCCAGAGACCTTTCTTAACTAGCTGAGCAATTATACCATAGTTAGTTATATCTTGAAAAGTATCTATTAGTGTTTCATTTTGTGCTTTACGGCCTGATATAATCATATTCTTCCATCTGTTAATTTTATCTGAAAGTCTATACCACAATCCGGTCATAGCAAATTCTACTTCATCAGCTGTATCTAAATTAGTACCGGCACTTACATTATGCATACCGTAATCTAAATGCTTCTTAGCAAATAGCTCAAACTGTTCGTCAATAATCGATTGATACCCATCGTATATCGTAGGGTATTCTTTCTTTAAAATTTCTCTTGCTGAAGGAGGATACTTAGCATTCATAATTTCTCTATCACTCATTGTCTCCAAAATGTCTATTAAGGGTGGATAATACATCTTCAGCTTCGGCTAATGCTTTTGCTGCTTCTTCTGCATTTCTGTAAAAGTCATCTGTTGAATGATCACCTATTCCAGCAGGTGATTCCATAAGTAGATCGAATGTGAGGAGTGCCTTTTCTTTCTGTGCTTCAAAGGTCTTTTTGAGCATACGTATAACTCTAAACTGTGCCATAACTATACTTTAAATTAAAACTATTATTAAATATAAGAAAAAAATCTCAGACTTACAAATATCTTATTGTATTTGTGTCTTGATCAAAGTCTTTTTTATTCACCCATTGAGTAGAACCATCAGTAAATTTTATTCTTCTCTTTGTGGGTGTTTTTTGTAATACTGTTTCTACCTTTTTATCTTTAAGCTCTTGATCATTTTCATCTACTACTTTCCAATCAGGAGGAGTTGCTCCTCTCGCTTCATCTGGTAGTACTTGTTCAGATTTAACTTCTATATCTTCTGATTCTTCTTCATTTCCCCATGGGTCATCATCATATAATTCATCTTCATACTCATTATATAGATTCTTTTTGTTTGCCTGATCAAAAGCAAAGTTAGCTGCTACTACTAAAGATATTGCCAAAGGATCAAATACAAATATAATAATTAGTAAAAGTATATTAATAATCCTATCCATAGGAGTACCTGTTAACCCTTAGAGATACTGTAACGGACCTAGTTCTCCTACTGTATCTGCATTGTTCTGTAGTGCAAGTATATCTAACTTAATACTCTGTAGGCTATCAGCAGCTACAGTTCTTTTCTCATTAACAGCTTTCCTATTTTCTTCTTCAACATTGATACGAGATTGTGCCAATCTAAGCTCGGCAGTAGAGACTGTTGATCTAAGGCCGCCCACAGCCGATGTGTCCCGTACTTGGATCGAGGTAGCTTTTGCATTACTGAGAGTACTAATATTAGTAGAGATTCTTTCAAGTTCTTCATCATACCTATTTACATCATCTTCATAAAATTTTGCTTTATTTTCTAGGAACTCTATTTGATTTTCCTGTACTGATAGTTTCTGATAAGTCTCTTGATAAGCAGCACTTAAAAATCCATAAATACCCATACTAGTAATGATAACTAATATAACAGCAGCTACAGTAAGATACGTTCTGAGATACTTATTAATAGTATTCCAATACTGATATAATAAAGAAGCAATAACTAATTTAGAAACCTCTAAGGATCCTGCCATTATTATTACTTCAAAGCTAGCTCCAGCAAATAGTTTTGATAGACCGCTAACAGAATAGAAAGCAGCAGAAGCACTAACAGAAAGAGCTGAAAGTGCTATAATAGTTGGGAATATGTTGGCTTTTAATCTTCTTATCATTTTTGAACAAGCAATAAAAGGGTCGCTGCAGCACCAATGGTACTTCCTATCTTATAAATAGTAGACTGCCTCTTTTGCCTCTTCAATGCCTTTTCAAAATCAGCTGTCAATTGTGCCTGAGTATCGTATTTAGATTGCATTTCTCTGATGACCTGCTCTAAATTATTATTTTGTAACTCTAAATTTACAACTAACTGATTTTGGGTCAGAAGTTTATTGTTGGTTTCAGTAAGTATTTTTTGCATGGTCTGCATCTCTTCAGATAGACCATCAAACTGAATAAGATCCTTTATAACTAACTTAGCAATAGGCTTAGTTAATTGAATCTTTGTGCTGTCTGTAACGGTTTGCGAAAAACTGTTCAAGCTCATCATCACCAAAGCTATCGACAGAATCAAGCCTTTGTTGAGTTTGCTTTTTGATAACATAAATTCTCGAATTTAATTGTTTAATTTCTACATCATACTGCTCGATCTTTACTACTAAAGAGTCAGCTGCTAGCTTTAATTCATTATTTTGAACATTAATAGAATCTATTCTCTGTTCTAACATTTGAATCTTAAGCTCATACGATTCAACATCAACATCTATTTTAGGTTGACCCCAAATCATATATGCTACGAAGCCACCCAATATGGCGAACAATAAGTAGCCTTGTAGTCCTTTTAATTTCATAACTATAATATAGTAATAAATTTCTAAACGAGCAACTATCCGTAGACAATTCCGTCGTCGTAATCAATATATGTAACTTCTGCTTCACCATCTTTCTCAATAGCAGCAGCAATTGGAGGATATACCCTCTTATAGGCATCAGTTGATGCTCCTATAAATCCTGCTTTAGAAATATTCTGTTGTGAAGTATCTCCAAAGAGTAAACAACCGTCTGTATGGTCGTCAGTGTTTCCAGTATGCCAAAGTATATAAGTAAATCCTGGTACGTCTTGTACATGTATCATTCCTTTATGCATAGCACCAAATTTGCTAACATATCTGTTATGGTACCCACCTTCTTTACGTAGTTTTAATTTATATGTTCCAGCAGGGATTCTTGTTTCTCCCTTCACTTTAGTTTCTCTAGCTTCATCTTCAATAGTAAAGCAAAGAAATTTTCTACCATCTGTAACATCAAATAATAACCCAAGTGTTGAATCGCTCTGTGAGCTAAATCTTATTACTTCTAATTTCATACTATTCTTTTTTACCGCCAAATATCTTACCAGCTTCTGCAATTCCAAATGCACCTAAAGTGATGATTACAAAAGAATTGTAAATATTGTCATTAATTACTAGGTCTTGACCTATGTAACCAGTTACTAAATCAGCAATAGCAAAAATTACCATTACTGCAAATGATGCAAAACCAACTACTGATTTTTCGTTGATATCATTTTCGTCTTTAAATATGTCTCTAAAAGCCATCCATTTACGTTTTAAATAGTTCATAAACGTGTAACAATTTAAGTGAAACTTCCTTTTATATAAATAGTTTCTAGAATTGGAATCTTGAACCTACTGTTAAAGCCCAGCTAAAAGGCATCTCAGGCATTGTACTTCCTATTAAGGTTCCTCCTATATTAGCTTTAAATCTTTGAGTTAGGTAAAAGTCAAAATTACTACCTATAACATAATTACCGTACTTAGTAAAATTAACTTTATTCGTACCAGAATCATAAGACGCTGGAGTCATAGAATAAGCTAGCATAGGTGTTATAGTTAACCTATCCCAATGTTTAAAATTAAAAGGTTTAGATCCAAAGGCAGTAAATGCTGCTGTTCCTACATACTGTCCTCCTTCTAGTACTACTCCCATACCTGTAATAGCATACCCGCCAACAAATCCTTTCATCCAGTTTTCTTTTTGACCTAAAAATACATCACTAACACCAACTGTAAATATATTTGTTGTAAACATTCTCATATAACCAGCAGAAATAGATTGTACTTTATATATGGTCCCTTTAGCACCTACTTCTCCAAACTTATAGTATTCTTGAGTGAAAGGATCTAACACCATAATGTCTTCTCTTCTATCCCAATTAAATAATACTGAGCTTTTAGATAAGTTTAAACTAAATTGTTTCATATTAGACCACACCATACCGTTAGCTGCATAGGTAGTCTCACCGGTAAGAGATGATTGTGAATAACCAAATGATGCAGCATTTGTTAATACTCCATCTATCATTTGCATAGTTACAAGGTTGGCAGTAACGACAGGAGGCGTAAGATTTCTTTTTTTCTCATCATCCTCATCATCTTCCTCTTCATCTTCGTTGTTGCTTTCCTCTTCTGAGTCTTCTTCTTCATCTTCTTCAGACTCTTCATCGCTAGACTCCTCTTCATCTGATTCTTCCTCTGATTCCTCTTCTGAGCTCTCGTCAGATTCTTCTTCTTTTTGCTCATCCTCTTCTACTTCTTCTGATTCACTTTCGCTTTCTTCTTCAGTGCTTTCCTCAGAGCTCTCGTCAGAGCTTTCACTCTCACTTTCTTCACTTTCCGAATTTTCATTGCTTTCAGATCCTTCTTCACTTGAATCAGATTCGGATTCTCCTGACGAATCACCATCGCCGCTATCTCCATCCCCAGAAGAGTTATCGTCACTTGATGAATTATCGTTATTATCCGAGGAATTATCCCCAGAGTTATCTTCACTCCCTCCGCTTCCGCTGTCGCCAGAATTGTCTCCTCCTGAGTCGTTTCCGGAATTATCTGATCCTGAGCTATTATCTGTAGAACTTCCTGTATCCCCACTAGAGCTATCTCCGCTCCCTGAGCTTGTTCCTCCAGAGTCTCCTCCTGTGCTTCCAGAAGAGCTTGATCCAGAAGAGCTTCCTGTGCTTCCACTATTTGATCCATCTCCTCCTGTAGATCCTGTTGATCCCGTATTTGTTGATCCTGTGTTGCCATTTGTGTTTGTATTAGTTGTACCAGTATTTGTAGTACCAGTATTTGTAGTACCAGTATTCTGCGTAGCACCAGACGTTGCATTAGATGTAGCATTGGTAGCTGCATTTGTTGCATTTGTAGTTGCTTGGGTAGTAGTCTGCTGAGTTGTTTGACTTGTGGCGTTATTTGTAGAACATGGAGAAAGAGTTTGCCACCATTGATATGTTTGCTCTAACCATGTTTGAAGCTCTCCGTTTTGAAATTGAGCTGCAGTAAATGTTCTAGATTTGTTATAGAAGGCTATAGCTGTTGCTCCATTCATAGGTACTGTAAATACATGTACTTGTCCAGTACATCTATCAACATAGGTTTGAACAAGGGCCTGTGAGTAGCCCTTGAACATCCCCATCGCAGTAATCACTATGAAAAATAGTAACCTTCTCATAACACTTAGTGGTCAAAGATTCCTTTACGAATCATTCTCTTAACTATCTTTGCTACTGCAGTTTCTAGAGCCTTTCTAGTAGTCACACCGATAGATGATGAGTTAAATTTAACTTCATCTAAATTATCTGGATTAGATAATGTGAGTTCTCTAGTAGTAGTAGCCATGCCTAATCCTGAGCCTGTCATATAAAGCCCACTTTCAGCATCTACTGCTCTAATTTGTAATCCTAGTCTAGTTACTAGTTTATTTTTAACTCCGTCTTTTAAGTTAATAGTTTCATCTTCAGATACAGAATAGTCATATACTTCAACATAAATAAAATATTTAGCTAAAGTAATCTTACCCATTATGTTAGTCTCATTAGCTGTAAAGCCTTTCTGAGAAGCTTTATACTGAGTTACCATTCTATCTTTGATTTCATCTCGAGTTTCGACAAATTCGAATCTCCAGGTTTCATCTAAGAATGGTACAGTAATATTAGTCAGACCTAGTCCGACTCTATTATCTCTAAGCTCTGGGTATTGGTTTAAAACATCTTCTGTAACACCTATATTGAGAAGAGCTACCGGTATCGGATCACCATCGTATTCCGGGATTGAGTATATCGAGGCTTGAGATTCAAATCCTGCCTGATAGTTCTCCGTAGTAGTCTTTCCAATAACTTGGGCAAAGGTACTGTTTGCTAATAATAATACTACAAACAGTATCGCCTTACGAACCAAGAGTATCGAATACCCCGAACGTAGCGTTTTCTATATCAGCTTGACCTGATACAATGCCGTAGATAAGTGTAATAAATCCTACTACAAACATTGCGAACAGTCCAGCTGCCCATGTAGCTATAATTAATTGTAAAATTTTCTCGTGTAGAGTTGGCGCTTTAAAAGCATCTTCATATATTTCAATGAAAGGGTTGATTAACATTTTCATACTAGTTATTTTTAATGGTTACTAAATCAATCTTAGAGGCCGATGGTTGCCGCCGTCGGCTTCTTTTTTTTACTGCGTTTTACCAATCGATTTCTTTCTTCCTTTTTTCGGTTTCAGTCTCTTTTGGTGTTGGTTTAACATATACCTTCTTAACGACGGTATCTTTTTTCTGTTCTGGAATATTAATAGTAATATTAGGAGTTTCGACTACTTGCTCTGTTTTAACAGGGTCTTCGTCAGCTAATCCTAGCTTCTCTTTTACTACATCTAAAAATAGAGTACCTAAAGCAGCCATTGCCACTCCTACTCCAGCAATAATTTGATTCTTTAACTGCGAAAAGAATCCTTCTTCTTTTTTAGCCATCTGTTTCTGGTGTTTCATCCGGTGCACAGCCTTTGCTATCCACGTTATTAATTTGACTTAATGGAGTATCAGGGCATTGGTCAATAGCATTGATTACACCATCGTAATCATAATCTGCTCTTAATACCAATATATCGATACCTGCTCCAACTTCTTGAACATCTTCTAGTAAAGCTTGTGCTTGTTCTGAAGTTGCCCAAGTATTAGATATTGCAACAATATCCTGTAACTGTAAATGAAGGTTATGTAGCTCATCAATTAGCTCAGTCCAACTTCCATTTTGGTTAGTTAAATCATACTCGATTTGCGCAACATCATTATGCATCTGCTCTAAATCAGCTTGCATTTGATCTATGTTCAATGCTGCAATAGCTTGTTCTAATTCAGCTAATGCTTCACTTAATCCTGCTAACCCGTCTTCCATAGATGGATTAGTACATGCAACACTTCCTAGAGTAACAATTCCAAAAACAATTGATAAGACTAATTTTTTCATTTAATAAAAAGTTTTATACTTTCTCTTTCTATACCATTTTGGTCCACGAATCTGAATGTATAGTCTCCAGTTTCTAATGCGCGGGTGTACAACGTATAAATGTTATCACCTTCAGTCACCTTTAAGGTGTTCCTACTTACTAAAGACTTAGTTATATCTAAAATCTCTACTGTATAGGTGCCGCTATTATCGGTCTTAAGATTGTATAATGTTCCGTCTGTAGGACTTGTTTCTGAAAATTTAATCCCAGTTAATTCATCTATCTGTAATGCTTGTGGAGCATATGGCTCAATATAGAAGTCATCTTTTTGACAGCTAAGTACTACGAGTAATAAAAATAATATTGTAAATTTTCTCATGATTATTGTATTTTAAGTTCAACTCTATCAGCATTAGAGTCTGAAGCATCTGTGTTTGTTAATATTATTAATCCAGTAGTTCCTTCGATCGCTCCTTTCTTAGAGAAAGTAACTTCATAAACTACTTCAGTAAGTTTATCGTCTAGCATATTTATAGATCCAAAATTAACTCTATTATCTGAAAGCTTAGCAAAATTTGTAGTAGTGTTACCAGAAGCTGTTTTAACTGAGTCAAATGTCAATCTAGTATCATCAAAAGAAAGTTTAATTTGTGCAGCAGTAAGATCACCTTCAGGAATGGTAATTTTTGCAACTACTTTATCTCCTTGTTCCTCTACTACAATTGTTCCGTTAACAGTAGCAGCTACTTGCTTAGCTTCCCCAAATGACTGTACTCTAGTCGTTCTTAAAGTAGAAGAGTATGCTATTGACATTGCATCATTTTGAACTGACTCAGAAACATCTGGTGAGTGAGAAAGGTTAACATCTCCTTTCCATGTACCGTACTTTGTAAATACTTGATCAGATGTAGTGTTTGTAAAATCTATATCTAAATCTACAAATCCACCGCCGTGTGCTATATCATTCTGGTAAGTAGTTGAAGCTGCAGTATCAGTGTAAGTAGCACCGTCTAACGTTCTAAAGAAGAACCCAGCTTGTGCATCAGTATCAGCATCGTCTATATCTCCATCATTATCATAATCTATATAAAGTTCTTCAATACCTGTTACATGAGCGAGTAGAGCGTAAGTATCTTGGTCTGTTAAATTTCCATCGCCAAATCCTTCTGAACCGGCTACATCAGCATTAAGTATAGATACAGCTGCATTTATTCCTCCTGTATCACCGTGTTGTGCTAATTCTTTAAGAGCCAGTTGTACATCTGAGATAGTTAATACGTCTTCGTACAATGTTTTAAATCCTCTATCTGTTGCACCAGGTGCTCCGTACTCCCATACGACAGCATATTCACCTGTTGGGTCAGTTATGTACTCAGTTACATCTACAATTCCATTAGAAGGTACATCCACCCAGAAAGTTTCTCCTTGTATAATAGTATAGTAGAAATTATCTGGTTCTCCATCTCCGTCATCATCTTGTGTTTGGTTTTTAATTAGAGGTACTAATTTAAACTTAGTTAAATCGACATTATCGCCCATAACTAGTTTTGCTTTAATTGCAGTTACATCAATATCCGCACCTGGAGTTAAAGATAAGTCCTGGTTCTCGTATGCATAAACTGGATCGTATGTCTTATTGTTTGGATTATCACATAATTTTCCATTTGGGATAAAAACGTTATCAGTATAGTCATGATTAGCACCTGCATCGTGTACCTTTAATCTAAAGGTTACTAAAGCATCTAAATCAGATAAATCCCCGTACGATACTTGGGTCTGTAAGTGAACTAAATTCCAGTCCGCATTAGTACTAGCACTCCCATTTTGCCATTGGCCCCATAGGTCATAAGCTTGAACTGCACTGCTGATATTCCATTTGTACCCGTTTCCTATGTTAGTGCTATGTTGTCCTGCCGCTCCTGACCAATTAGAGTTGGTAGTATCTGCATAATATGTTTGGTCAATCCATGTATAAGCATTTTTATTGTAGTTAATATCAATATGAGCGTATGTTATTTCATTACCGGTAACCTCACCTGAGCCTGCTAACCAGTTAGTCAATTTGATACCCATTATAATAGTATCGTTTACCTGAACGTTAGATAATGGTTTATTAGCATCTTCAGTAGTACCAAAATATACTAATCCTGCTGCTCCTTCTCCATCTGCTACGTCATTAGATGTAGGTCCAGACATTTGAGCTAGTCCCATAAATGGTAAGAGTAAAAGTAATAAGAGTTTCTTCATTATAGTTTTAATTTACGTATTAAATCTTCACAGAGTTTTTTTATTGCTGTCGAGACGTTAGCCTGTGAAAACTTTCCGCCTTGATCTATTACTAATGTAGCTGTAGATATAGATTTTGCTGTTCCTTTAGCTACTGCTTTTTTAGGTTTTTTATTTTCTTCTGTATATACACCTCTAGCTATTAACTGATATACATCTATATTCTTAGCAAATGCTGCTAGTTGAACATTATTTTTTTGTACATCAAAAAATAGTAATTCTACCTCTAAAGTATTTGAAGAATTTGGATTGAGATCATAACCGTAGTCCTGTACTACTTCCTCGATTACATTCTGAACACCAAACGCTAGGTCTCTATTACCTGCTAGGTCACCAATTACGATACTGTTCTTAACTTCTTTTATAGATAATTCCTGTCCAATTGCAGAGAAACCTAATAAGAAACTAAGCCAAAATAATAATACTTTCATATATAATTACTGCGCTTTTTTAGTGTAACTATTATGAAACGATTGCCGAAAAAAATTGTAAAGAAACTAGTTATATTAACTTTACCGAAGTTATCGTAAGTTCATCGATGTTTTCGGTACTTTTTAATAAATATACACAAAAAAAAGAAGCCCTAAAAAGGGCTTCAAAATTAAGTATAAACTTACTCTGCATCATAGTCGTGCAGTCCAGAATAACTATTGGTCGTCAAGTGATGAAATTTCTTTTGGAAGGAATTCTCCGTTGACGTGTCCGCATGATTTACATGCAAAGACTGGGATGGGAATATAGGAAGGTTTTGACTGTCCTGTAAGAAGTCCTGAGGCTTTTCTAATAAGGAGGGACTGGTCAAAGTACTTTCCACTGCATTCCTCGCAAAGAACCGGAAGTGTTTGATTAATGTCCACATTAATATTCTGCTGCATAAATTTATCTTTTAGTTCCGGGCTTTCTACCTCTCCTAGGTTTGCCTTTGACTGCTTGTCCAACATCCTTAGCCTGATCTACAGCCTCTTTCAGTTCTTCAACAACGTCTTGAACTTCTTCTTTTACTCTCTTAGCTCTACGCTTTACTTCTTTAGCGGTTGCCTTTACATCATCAACAGCATCTTGACTTTGTCTGGAATGACGTCTTTGTCTTGATCTTTTGCTAGTCCGAAAAATTTCGTACCAACGTATACTGCTCCTGCTATAACTACCAAAACCAGTATAATAATTAAAAGTGTTTTCATGAAAAATTAATTAAATTAACAATTGTTTTAAATAAATATCTATGTTTTACTAACATAAGATAAGGGTTTCCAGTATGTGCCGTATTTGTCGGCCATACTATCATAGAAGTCTAAAAGTTCAGATGCCTTAGTATGGGAGATCTCCTCCTCATACTGATCTTTAGTCATTTTTAAAGTTAAGACAAATCCTCTCTTTATGTCTTCTAGCTTGTTTTTCTCGTCTTT
>Ga0181580_10001790_pt1 | contig 17283 bp, 19 predicted proteins | sample 071ome_23_FD_132413 | JGI IMG/M metagenome (GOLD analysis project Ga0181580, IMG submission 132413) | Coastal salt marsh microbial communities from the Groves Creek Marsh, Skidaway Island, Georgia - 071403BT metaG (megahit assembly) | ecosystem: Environmental > Aquatic > Marine > Intertidal... | reverse complement strand
TGCGCTGGCGCTCTTCATCGTTCAGCGCCTGGGAAATCGTCAGCTTGCCGCTGCGCCGGCGATCCGCTCCGCGGCGCGGAGCGGGTTTGCGCGCATCGGCGCGACCGGACCTTTTCGCCTGTTCCTCGTCATCGGCATCAACTTCGGCTTTGGCCTTGCCTTTCGGTTTCGCGGCGTCGCCGGCAGCCGGATCCGCAGCTTCCAGCCGGGCGGCCTGTTCGGCCGCGCGACGGGACGCTTCTTCATCCAGCTTGCGACGCTCTTCATCCTCGGTCCGGCGGCGCGCTTCCTCTTCCTTGCGCCGTTCTTCTTCGATTTCGCGCTGACGTTTTTCCTCTTCGCGGCGCTTGGCCTCCATCGCTTCGCGCTCGGCCCGGCTTTCCGCCATCTCGGTTTCGGTCTGGCGGGCGCCTTCCAGCGCGCGCATGCGGGCGGCGCGCTCCTGCTCGGTCAGCGTACGGGCCGGCGGCGCGGGTTCCTGCTTGACGGGCTCGACCGGTGCGACCGGCTCCGGCGGCGCCTCTTCCTGCACCTTCGGCACATCGCGAACTTCCGCCATCGCGCCGTCGTCAGCCTGCTTGAAGGTCCGTTTGCGCCGGACTTCCACGGCCACGGACTTGGTCCGGCCATGGCTGAAGCTCTGGCGCACCTGACCGGCGTCCACTGTCTTGTTCAGCTCCAGCTTGCCGGGGCGGGACAGTGTCAGCTTCTTTTTCTTGCCGTCGGTTTCTTTTTGATCAGTCATCTTCCGTCAGCTTTCCTGCAACTCCAGTCGGGCGCCGTCATTGACGCCGTCACTTCGCAAACCTTCCAATCGCCGTCCATCGCGCACCAGCCGCTCGGCCAGCCCTTTGGACAGGATTGCAACATGCACGGCGCGGTCGCGTCCGAACGGCCCGCCGAGCTGGGCGGCCGTCCAGTGCGACAGGGTGTCGATCCCCGCTGCCTTGCGGCCGATTTTGCCGCGTCCGTCCTCCGCGCCGTCGGTCGCTTCGATCAGCACGGCTACGTCGCCGGCGGCCAGCGCGTGACGCACTTTTTCGAAGCCGGCTACCGCAGCGCCGGACCGGCGCGCCAAAGCAATCAGATCGAGACAACGCCTGTCCAGAAGCGTCACGAGCCTATGTGCCAAATCCGAAGGGACGGAGACGTTTCGCCGCGCCGCCTTCGAGAAGCAGTTCTCGGCGCACGCACGGCGCACTATATCGGCGCGCGCGGTTAACCACAATCCGCGACCCGGCAGCTTTTCCTCGAGATCCGGCACAACCTCGCCATCGGGCGAGACCGCAAACCGGATCAGGCCGTCGCGCGGCGCCGATTGGCGTGTGCAGATGCAGCGCCGTTCGGACGTATGTTTGGCCGGTCTGGACATGATGTCGGCTCAGCTCTCCTCGACGCTTTCCACCAGTTCTTCCGCGGGTTCTTCGGCCGCCGGCTCTTCCTCGTCGTCGAACCAGTGAGCACGGGCCGCCATGATGATGGCATTTGCCTGATCCTCGTCCAGGCTGAAATCGGCGAGGATGCCCCGGCCGTCGCCTTCGCGGTTGCCCGGGTCCATCAGCTCGTCAGTAGCAAGGTCGCCGAGATCGTCCAGCGTCTTGACGCCGGCTTCACCGAGCGTCACCAGCATCTGCGGCGTCAGACCGGCAATCGCCGCGACATCGTCGGCAACGCCGAGATTGCGGCGTTCCTCGGTCAGGCGTTCCTCTTCCTCGGTCAGGAAGATATTGGCCCGGTTGCGCAGTTCCTCGGCGATATCCTCGTCGAAGCCCTCGATCGACAAAAGGTCTTCGATCGGCACATAGGCGACTTCCTCGATGCTGGAGAAACCTTCCGTCACCAGCAGGTGGGCGAGCACGTCGTCGACATCCAGTCCGTCGATGAACATCTGGGACCGCGTGTTGAATTCTTCCTGACGGCGTTCGGATTCCTCCTCCTCCGTGAGGATCATGATGTCCCACTGCGTCAGCTGGGACGCCAGCCGGACATTCTGGCCGCGCCGGCCGATAGCCAGGCTGAGCTGTTCGTCGGGCACGACGACCTCAATCTTCTGCTGTTCTTCGTCAAGGACGACCTTGGTCACTTCCGCCGGGGCCAGCGCGTTGACGATGAACGTTGCCGGATCGGGCGACCACTGGATGATGTCGATCTTCTCGCCCTGCAGTTCGCCGACGACGGCCTGAACGCGGCTGCCGCGCATGCCGACGCAGGCGCCGACCGGGTCGATGCTGGAATCATTGGACAGCACGGCGATCTTGGCCCGGCTGCCGGGATCGCGCGCGACCGATTTGATCTCGATGATGCCGTCATAGATTTCCGGGACTTCCTGCGCGAACAGTTTCGCCATGAACTGGGGATGGCTGCGCGACAGGAAAATCTGCGGACCGCGAAGTTCTTCGCGCACGTCGTAAATATACGCGCGGACGCGGTCGCCGGGACGCAGGGATTCGCGCGGAATGGATTCGTCGCGACGGATCACGCCCTCGGCGCGGCCGAGATCGACGGTGATGTTGCCGAATTCCGTTCGTTTGACGATGCCGTTGACGATTTCGGCGACGCGGTCCTTGTATTCCTCGTACTGACGCTTGCGCTCGGCTTCGCGCACTTTCTGAACGATGACCTGCTTGGCCGTCTGGGCGGCAATGCGGCCGAAATCGATCGGCGGCAACGGATCGACGATGAAGTCGCCGACAACGGCGCCTTCTTTCATCGTCTGCGCCTCTTTCGGCGTGACCTGGGTGACTTCGTTTTCGATTTCGTCCACGACCTCGAGATAGCGCGCGAGTTTGATGTCGCCGCTCTTGCGGTCGATCTCCGCACGCACATCATGTTCCAGGCCGTATTTGGACCGGGCGGCCTTCTGGATCGCCATCTCCATGGCAATCAGGACTTCTTCGGCCTCGATCGATTTTTCCCGCGCAACCGCGTCGGCGATCTGCAGCAGTTCGAGCCGGTCGTATCCCGCAACCGGGATGTTTTCCATATCAACCATTATCGTTCTTCCGTTACCTTCAGGCGTTTTGACGTTTATGGGCGTTCTGACTGGCGGCGATCAGTTCGTCGGTCAGGATCAGTTTTGCGCGGTGAATTTCGACAAACGGCACTTCGTAAATCTCTCCGTCGACATCGATCAGTATATCGTCGCCGTCCGTTCCTTTGAGAACGCCGCTGAATTTTTTTCTGTCGACTACGGGCGTTCTGCTTTCCACCCGGGCGTCGAATCCGGCGAACCGGTCGTAATCCTCCAGCCTCACCAGCGGCCGGTCAATTCCGGGAGAGCTGACCTCAAGCGTATAGGCCTCGGGAATGGGATCCTCCGCATCCAGCAACGTCGATATATTCCGGCTAATCGACGCGCAGTCCTCGACCGTCATCTCAGCACGGTCGGCGCGCTCGGCCATAATCTGAAGGCGCAGATCGCCGCCGCCGCCGAAATGCACACGCACGAGATCGTAGCCCAGCGCGTTCAGCGCCGGTTCCACCAGTTTTGCGACTAGAGCTGCCTGATCCATTGGATCCGTCTTTACTCCCCGGGTCTGCCGTCAGCCCCGCACCTGCGAAGGCGGGAAGCAAGCAATAAAAAAAGCGGGCCGGGCCCACTCTTTTAAGCTTTTTTTCCGCCTTCAAAAGGCGCGTGGTCAATTCGCGCGTAAACTAGTCATGCCAACCGACGAAGGCAAGTGTTTATCGACCCTCTGTTTGGGCGCGCGAACGCCGCCGATATGTCAGGAAGGCGCAGCTGCGTCCCGCGGCGACCGCCTTCTCCTGATACCGCGTCGCCGGCCAGTCGTCAGGCCGGGTTCGCCAGTCCGCCGGCGACGATGCCTGCCATTCGAATTCGGGATGACCTCGAAGATGCCACAGTATCCATTCCAGATATCCGGGATCGTCGGTCGCGATCCGGAGTTCCGTGCCGTCGCGGAGGGCGCGGGCGAGATGCGCCAGTACCTCGGCCGAGACGATCCGTCGCTTGTGATGACGCATTTTCGGCCACGGGTCGGGAAACAGGATAAACGCCCGGCCCAAGGAGTTTTCCGGCAGCCTTTCCACCAAAAGCCGCGCATCGTCACGATAAAGCCGGACATTGCCCAGTTTATCGTCACGGACCCGCGTCAGCAGCTTTACGACCCCGTTCATGAAGGGTTCGCAGCCGATAATGCCGGTTTCGGGGTGAGCGTTGGCCTGCCACGCCAGGTGTTCGCCGCCGCCGAAGCCGATTTCCAGCCATACATCGTTGATCAGGGCGTCGAAACAGGCGCGGGGGTCGAAAACGTCCGCTGCGACGGGGTCAACCTCGAGCCCTGGCAAAAGCTTCTCAACCAGGTCCCGCTGACCGGGACGCAGTCGTCTGCCCCGCCGACGCCCGTAAAGAATGCGTCGGCGGTCAGGTTCTTTTTTTTCGCTGGTCAGGGCCTTGCCAAGATTGGTGACCACTGGTGCGGACTAGTGCCGCCGCCAGTCATATCTTGTGGTCAGGAAACCGCAGCTTTCAGGTCGTCGACCAGATCCGTTTTCTCCCACGAAAATCCGCCGTCGGCTTCCGGTTCGCGACCGAAATGACCGTAGGCGGCGGAGCGTTCGTAAATCGGGCGGCTAAGCTGCAGCCCTTCGCGGATACCGCGCGGCGACAGATCTACGACCTCCTGGATCGCGTCGGCGAGCTTGTCTTCGTCCACTGTCGCGGTGCCGGACGTATCGACATAGACCGACAGCGGTTTGGCCACGCCGATCGCGTAGGCCAGCTGGATCACGCATTTTTCGGCCAGCCCGGCCGCCACGACGTTTTTTGCCACCCAGCGCGCCGCATAGGCCGCCGACCGGTCGACTTTCGACGGGTCCTTGCCGGAGAACGCGCCCCCGCCATGGGGCGCCGCGCCGCCGTAGGTGTCGACGATAATCTTACGTCCCGTCAGGCCGCAGTCGCCGTCCGGACCGCCGATGACGAAACGTCCGGTCGGGTTGACGTAGAATTCTTCCTCGGGACACATCCACCCTTCGGGGAGAATTTTCTCAACGTGCGGACGGACGGTCTCGCGAATCTGGTCCTGGTCCAGATCCTCGGAATGCTGTGTCGAGACAACAACCGACGTCGCCTTTACCGGTTTGCCGTTTTCGTACTGCAGCGTTACCTGGCTTTTCGAATCCGGCCCGAGACCGGAATTCGCATCCGCGTGGCGGGCGGCCGCCAGCGAACGCAGGATTTCGTGCGAATAGAAAATGGGCGCCGGCATCAGAATGGGCGTTTCGGTGCAGGCGTATCCGAACATGATTCCCTGATCGCCCGCGCCTTCGTCCTTGTTGCCGGCGGAATCAACGCCCTGCGCGATATCGACAGACTGCTGGTGCAGATGAACTTCAACCTCGGCATTCTTCCAGTGAAAGCCGTCCTGTTCGTAACCGATATCCTTAACGGCGGCTCGGGCTACTTCCTCGATCTTGTCCTTGGTGATCGATTCGGGCCCGCGAACCTCGCCCGCGATGACGATGCGGTTGGTCGTGGTAAGCGTTTCGCATGCCACCCGGGATAAGGGGTCGCCGGCCAGATACAGATCGACGACGGCGTCGGAAATTCGGTCGGACACCTTGTCGGGGTGACCCTCGGAAACGGATTCGCTCGTGAAAAGATAACTGCCCCGTGGCACGGTTGTCCTCCTAATATTTGTGCAGCGATCCAGCCGATCACTGTTGAGTGAAACGGAAAAAATCCGGCACAGGACGAAGGACTCGCAGCTGTCGGCATTCCGCATGGACCAAACCGCCGCCCCAACGGAGACGGTCTATGACTGGGTTGTGGCAATATCGGCCAAGTGCGTCAAGGCCTGCATATAATGGATGCGTCGGAGCCGGCTTCAGCTGTCGGAGAATGATTTCCCGAGCTGCTTGGTCAGATCGAAAATGCGCCGGCGAACTTTCGGATCCTTGATCTTGTAATAGGACCGCACGAGTTCGAGCGTTTCGCGCTTCGCCATCGGATCGTGATCGTACTCGGCCTGCGCTTCTGCCAAACCTGTCTTGCCGCGCTTCTTTGTGAACGAAGGCGAAATACCTTCGAAAAAATAGTTGATCGGTACGTCAAGCACTTCAGAAATATGATGCAGGCGGCTCGCCCCGATCCGGTTGGCGCCGCGTTCGTATTTTTGAACCTGCTGAAACGTCAAACCGAGCGCCTCGCCGAGCTTTTCCTGGCTCATCCCCAGCATGGTTCTGCGCTGGCGCACCCGTCCGCCGACATGAACGTCCACGGCTTCGGGCCCACCCCGCGTCCGTATTGGCGTCGCGCGTTTCTTTTGCTCGCTTTCGTTATCGTTCATTTATTTTTCTTTAGGTAGTTTAAAACCTGATAGCAACCTATCGATTATTACTTCGTAACCTGTTCACGAGCGTTATCGCCGATTTAAGCCGGTGAAGTGGATATTCAACCACAAACGAATACGAGGGCTGAATGTTCACCGAGGATACTATCGTATGCAGGAAGGTACATCAAATTGTTGCAGTTTGTTTCATTTCCCTCAAGCTATTGATTCTAAAAAACATAATTGACGCCACAAAAAAAACACAGGCTAAGGCCGCGGGAATCCAATTGCCGAATCGAGCAAAAATCGTCGACGGCCCCGGTGCGGGCAATGGTACGTCGATTGCTCCCTGACGCCCCAAGCCGATCGCGGCGACAATCCGTCCCCGGGCGTCCACAACCCCGGAAATGCCGGTGTTTGCAGCCCTCACGAGAGGCAATCCTTCCTCCACGGTACGCAGCTGGGCGCTGGCGAAATGCTGATGCGGTCCGGCGCTCCGCCCGAACCAGGCATCGTTCGTGACATTCAACAGCCACTCCGGCCGGTCGTGGCGGAGAACCGCCTTTGCAGGAAATATGGCTTCGTAACAGATCAGCGGGCTCACCGGCGGCAGTCCCGGAAGTCGCAGCGTCCTGGGACCGGGGCCTGGCGAAAAATCGATTGCGCCGGCGGTCACTTTTTCAACGGGCAGGATGGACCTGAAAGGAATGTACTCGCCGAACGGAACGAGATGATGCTTGTCGTAAACAGCTTGAGCGCGGCCCTGTCCGTCGACGGTGACGAGACTGTTATGGGCGCCAACCGCCCGACCGGCGACACGATCGACGCGAAGCGCGCCGGTTATCAGCAGACCTCCAGCCGGAACCACCCCGCGCAGCAGGGTTCGCCCGACGGGGTCCGTCAGAAAGTCGTGAGACGTCGCCGTCTCCGGCCAGATGACATGCGTGGGCCGCCCACCGTCCGTCGGCGCGCTGAGCTGCAGGTGGCGCGCGAAGTTCTCCGATCTTTTCCGGGGGTCCCATTTGTCGCGCTGGGCAATGTTGGGCTGAACGATCCGAATCACCGGTCCGTCCGTCGCGATATCGGGCGCTGCCGTCAGCCGGATGCCGCCGGCGACCGCGATCGCCGCCAGAAGAGCCAGCCCGGAAAACGCGGCTGGATACCGGTGTCGCTGCCGATCCGTCAGCACAGCCGGCGCCGCGGCGGCAAACACGGTGACGAGAGACAATCCATACACCCCCATCCAGGCGGCCCCCTGAAGAACCGGCAGGAACGCAACCCAGACGTTGCCGACCGGATTCCACGGAAACCCGGTGAACATGATGCCGCGCGCGCCTTCGAACACCGTCCATGTCGCCGCCAACGCAAGAACGCGCGACACCCCGGGTTTCCAGAATAGGCGGACAGCCCATGCCATGAGGCCTGTGAAAAGACCCAGACCCAGCGACAGGCCCAGAACCGTAAACGGGATAAGCCACGCGAACCGATCGGCATCCACCAGCAGAGCATTCGATACCCAGTAAAGTCCGGCGGCAAAGTATCCGGCCCCGAAAAACCATCCGACGTTGAATGCCGCACGCCGCGTCCGCGCGCCGTCCAGCAGCCAGACCAGACCGGGAAAGCAGATCAGCAGGACCGGAAGCAAATGGACGGGAGGCTGGGCCGCCGCGGCCAGCGCGCCCAACAGAAACGAAACCGACACACGCCGCCATCCGCGCAGGGACATCAGCCGGCCGGCGATACCGTTGCCGACAGCGTCAATTGCCGTCATTCGCCGTCGTGCACCGGCAGCTTGGATGCCCGAAGGCGACGGATTTTACGCGGGTCGGCTTCCAGAATTTCGAATTCGATGCCGGATTCATGGCGGATAACCTCGCCCCTTCCGGGCACGCGACCGGCAAGGTAAAACACCAGTCCGCCCATGGTATCGATATCCTCTTCGCGGTCCTTATCCGTCAGGAACTCACCGGCTTCCTGCTCGAAATCCTCGATCCTGAGACGGGCATCGATATCGATCTGATCGGGGCCCTTCCGCTCCAGACCCGGCCCGGAGTCCCGATCGTGTTCATCCTCGATCTCGCCGATGATCTCCTCGACCAGGTCCTCGATGGTTACCAATCCGTCGATACCGCCGAATTCGTCGACAACGAGCGCCATGTGAAGACGTTGCACCCGCATCTGCAGCAGAAGCTCCAGAACCGGCATCGACGGGGCAACAAAAAGCGGTTTGCGGACGATTTTTGTGATGCCGGTTCCCTGATCGTCGTCCCAGCACGCGAGCAGATCCTTGATATGAACCATTCCGACGACGTCATCGAGCCGGTCGCGATACACCGGCAGACGCGAATGGCCGCTTTCACTCATCACTTTGGCGACATCGGCGATGGTGGTTGCCGTTTCCACGGCGCGGATGTCCGCGCGCGGGACCATGACATCCTCGACGGCCACATCCCGGACACTTAGTACATTGCGGAAAAGTGCCAGTTCCTCGGCATTGTCGGCGCCGGCGCCGTCTTCCTCCAGCTCGATCAGCTCTTCAATGGTGTCGCGCAACGTGTCGGTGTCGTTGCGCCCGCCGAGCATTCCACGCAGACGCCCGAAAAGCCCGGACTCGCCCTCTTCTCTCGGACGAGATTCGTCGGTCAGATCGCTCATGATACAGACCCGGACAACGCCGGTTTTCCGGCCGCATACGGGTCCGCGATTCCGATAGATTCCAGAATCTCGGTCTCCAGACTTTCCATTTCTTCCGCCTCACGATCGGTTTCATGATCGAAGCCCAGCAGGTGTAAAACGCCGTGAACCACAAGATGGCTGAAATGATCCGGGGCGGATATGCGCGCCGCCGACGCCTCGGCAGCGATCGTCTCCAGCGCCAGAACGATATCGCCGATCATCGCGGGGCCGTCGCCGTCCAGTTCCCCGGGAAAGGACAATACGTTCGTGGGCCCGGATTTCCCGCGCCACTTTTCGTTCAACGCCGCCATTTCGCCGTTTCCCGTCAGCAACACGCTCAGTTCGGCGCCGGGGCCATCCAAGCGCGCGCGGGCAATTGCCGCCCTGGCCGCGGTCGCGACCGTTTGTTCCAGGTCAGGCACGAGGTCCGGCCAATCGCCGGTCTCTATGTTGATATCGATCTCGAGTACGGGATCAGACATTGTCGTTCGCGCGGCCTTCCGCCGCGTCGTAGGCGCTTACGATCCTCGAAACGAGTTCGTGACGGACGACGTCTTCGGCGTTCAGGTGCACGGCAGCGACGCCGTCGACCCCGTCAAGCGTACGTATCGCATGGCGCAGGCCCGACGTCACGCCACCAGGTAAATCGATCTGGCTCAGATCTCCGGTAACCACCATGCGGGCGTTTTCTCCCAGCCGGGTAAGGAACATCTTCATCTGCACGGATGTGGCATTCTGCGCTTCATCAAGAATGACATAGGCGTTCGACAGCGTACGCCCCCGCATGAACGCCAGCGGCGCGACTTCGATTTCTCCGCTCTCGAGTTTACGGTCGACCTGTTCGGGCGCCATCATGTCGTAGAGGGCGTCGTATAGCGGTCGCAGATACGGGTCGATCTTGTCGCGCATGTCTCCCGGCAGAAATCCGAGACGCTCGCCCGCTTCGACGGCAGGACGCGACAGGATGATCCGGTCGACCCGGCCGGACGTCAGCATTGAAACCGCCATCCCGACCGCAAGGTAGGTTTTGCCGGTGCCCGCGGGGCCCAGCCCGAAGGTCAGGTCGTTGTCGAGCAACGCTCGGATATAACGTTGCTGGCCCGGCGAACGGGGAGACAGATGCCGTTTGGGGGTCCGGATAATCGTTTTGCCGCTTGCGAGTTCCTCGACCCCGTGGCGACCCTCGGCAGCGGCGCCGCGGGCCAGCCGGACCGCGGCGTCGACTTCCCCCGTGGATACTTCCAACCCGTCGACAAGGCGTCGGTAAAGGCTTTCGAGACAGACCCGCGCAATGTCCGTCGCGACACTGTCGCCGGTGATTGAGACCGAGTTGCCGCGCGACGCGATCGTCACGTCCAGCGCTTGTTCAATACGCGCGAGATGACGGTCGAAATCTCCGTATAGAAGCGGCAAAAGCTGATTGTCTTCGAATTCCAGAACCACCGGCGATCCGGCGTCTTCATGTGTGACGGCCTGGGTCAAACGGCTGCCGGCTCCTGTCCGATGTTGTCCGCCGCGGTGACGGGCAGCGCTGCGAGCGAATTGGGGTGCGCGGAAACGATCCGCACGTCGACGACGGACCCATATGCCGTTTGCGCATCGGCGGGATTCCCGAAATCCACGTGGACAGCCTGCATCCACGGGCTGCGGCCCGCGAGCTGACTGTGTCCGCGCCCGCGCCGGTCCAGAAGAACCGGAACCTCCTCGCCGACGTAACCCCGATTGAAATCCAGCTGGTGTTGGTTGAGCAACGCCTGCAGCCGGGCCAGCCGTTCGGATTTCACATCTTCCGGCACCGCGTCTTCCATCGCCGAGGCCGGCGTTCCGGGGCGTGGGCTGTATTTGAACGAGTAGGCCTGGGCGTAACGGACCCGCTCGACGAGCGCCAGCGTTGCGTCGAAATCGTCGTCGGTTTCGCCCGGGTGACCGACGATAAAATCCGACGACAAGGCAATATCCGGCCGGGCAGCCCGCAGCGCATCGAGAATATCCAGGTAGTCGGCCGCCGTGTGCTGCCGGTTCATGGCGGCAAGCACGTCGTCCGCACCGGACTGGACGGGTAGATGCAGGTAAGGCATCAGGATATCGATATCGCCGTGCGCCTGGATCAGATCGGGCGTCATATCGCGGGGATGGGACGTCGTATAGCGTAGCCGTTCCAGCGACGGGATACCGGCAAGCTCCTCGATCAGGGCGGCGAGGCGCCACTCGCCGCCCGCCGGGGATGAGCCGTGATAGGCATTCACGTTCTGGCCCAGCAGCGTGATTTCTCGCGCGCCGGCACCGACCAGCGCACGGGCCTCGGCGACGACATCCGCGACCGGGCGGGAAAATTCGGCGCCGCGCGTGTACGGCACCACGCAGAATGCGCAAAACCGATCGCATCCTTCCTGCACCGTCAGAAAGGCCGATGGACCCTGGGACGTCGCCGCGGGAAGCGAATCGAATTTCGGCTCGACCGGAAATTCCGTGTCGATGATGCCACGGCCGGGTGACTTGCCGCTGCCGGACTGACGATGCGCCCGCGCGACCATTTCCGGCAGGCGGTGGTAAGTCTGGGGACCGAATACCAAGTCTACATACGGTGCCCGGCGCATCATCTCGGCGCCTTCCGCCTGCGCGACGCACCCCGCCACCCCGATCATCATCGGCTGGTCGCCTCCCTGGCGTTCGTCCTTGATCGCGCGCAGCCGGCCGAGTTCGGAATAGATTTTTTCAGCCGCTTTCTCACGGATATGGCAGGTATTCAGGATCACCAGATCCGCATGTTCGGGCTGCTCGGTATGCCGGTAGCCGAGCGGCGCCAGCACGTCCGCCATGCGCATCGCATCGTAGACGTTCATCTGACAACCGTAATTTTTGATGTGAAGCGTTTTTGCCAAGGATGCTATTCCGGACCCGTTATCAGGCGCGCAACCGTAAAGTACCGCCTGCCGGTTCCCGCAACCCGCTGCTGTTGCTCAATTTTCGCAAACTATCACCGCCCTCGGGCGTGTCAAGAAGTCGATACCGGCAACAATGCATCCAGCCGGCCCGCATTCGCCGCCGATACGCCGCGCGCGACCACCGCCTGACAGCTGTCTGCCAGCGCTTTCCGCGATTCGAACGCCGCAATCGTTACCGGCGAATGAAAGACGATATCCACCGTCGTATGTCCGAGTCCCGCGACCTCCCAGAAATGGGGCGCGAGCGTCATGTCGCCGTACCAGGCGAAGTAAGGGCGCAGCGCCCGGCCCACCGGCATGCCGTCCAGACGCGTATAGGCAAGGGAAACGGGCTGAACCATCAGAGGACGCCCGTGCGGCTCGACCTGCGCGACGCTGAACAAGGCGCTTTTAAACGGCAGGACGGCATTGCCGTCCGAGCTGGTGCCCTCGGGAAACAGAATCAGATTATCGCCCGCTTCCAGCCGGCGGATCATCTCGTCCCGCTGTTTGGTGGCTTTCGTCGCTCGGCGATCGACAAACACCGTTCGCTGCAACTTGGCCAGGGTCCCGAACAGCGGCCAGCTCTGAACCTCCGCCTTGGCGACGAACGATGCCGGCAGCAGGGATCCGAGAATAGCAATGTCCGAATACGACGTATGATTACAGGCGAACAGGACCGGCGGCTCCGTATGCATCTTTCCGTGAACCCGCACCTGAAAGCCGAGGAGACGCGTGCAGGTCCGGTGGTAGAAAACCGGCAGACGCACCGAGAGCGGCTTGCTGAACCTGAGCGCGAAAACCTGAACCGGAAGCAGCACCGCAGTCAAAGCCAGATAGGCTGCGATCCGGACGAACGCCCAAAGCGGCGATCCCACGGGTCAGACCGCCTCTTGTTCGCCGTCGCGCCGGCTCTTTCGTTCGTAGTGTTTGAGATACTTGTCGGTCACAAGATCGGTTTTCACCAGGATGCTGACGTCCGTGGTGTTGAAGTCGTAATCGACCACCGCTCCATCGCCCACAAAGCCGCCAAGGCGCAGATAGCCCTTGATCAGGGGCGGCAGTTCGGCAAGCGCCCGGCGCTGGTCGATTTCTTCTTCCGGCAACAGCCGCATATCGACATATCGTTCGTCCAGCGCCCGGGGCCGCAATGCCGGCGGCGCCAGGTGATAATGATACAGATAGGACAGCGGCAGGGAGAGGCTTTGCGGATCTGTTCCGGGCATGCTGGCGCAGCCGAACATCAGACCGATGTCGTAGCGAAACACATACTGTGCAATGCTTTGCCACAAAAGCTGCATCGTCGGCCGGTTGCGGTAATCTTCCTCGACGCAGGAACGCCCCAGTTCGAGCGTTTCGCCGGGTATACCGACAATGCGTGAAATATCGTATTCGTCGGCCGTGTAGAAACCGCCGTTCTGGTCGGCCACGCTGCTGCGCAGAAGCCGATAGGTTCCCACGACGCCGCCGGGCAGATCCGTCCGCTGCCTGTCCACGACAAGCAGATGATCGCAGATCTCATCGAAGCGGTCGAAATCGCGTTTTGCCGCTTCTACTTCAGGGGACGGGTGCGCCGACATTTCCTCGTAAAAGACCCGGTAGCGCAGCGCCTGCGCCGCCTCGATCTCAGAGTCGTCCTCCGCCAGGCGCGCCACCAGATTGCCGACCTCGATAGGATCGAATGCGGTAGAGAATTCGGTTCCGTCCATTACCGGTCTTCCGAAGTGTTTGCGGCGGCACGGCGGCGCGTCACGTATTTGCGCCTTCTTCAGGATCGTCATCCAAGGGGACGCAATACAGCTCGAGTCTCTCTCCCACTATTTTATATCCGAGATCGGTGGCGATCTTCCGTTTCAACGCTTCCAGCGCCTCGTCCTCGAATTCCACGACCTCGCCATTGCGCATGTTGATGATGTGATGGTGATGACCGTCTCCGTCTTCGGCAGTTTCAAAACGCGCACGTCCGTCTCCGAAATCGTGGCGCTCCAGTATCTCGGCCTCTTCGAACAGACGGACGGTCCGGTATACCGTCGCCATGCTGATACGGTTATCGATCTTGACGGCGCGCTGATGAAGTTCCTCGGCATCGGGATGATCGTCGGAATCGGAAAGAACCTGGGCGATCACCCGCCGCTGACCGGTCATCTTCAGGCCCTTGTCTTTGCAGAGCCGTTCGATGCGTGAAGGTAATAGTGTATCCACCCCGTTAACCTAAGCGAGGCAGGCGATTTAGTCAAAAATTGTCGGTACGGAACGAAGGATAAAACGTCGGTCGATCAGCTTTCCCGCCGTTTGCCGAGACCGATCTTCTTCGCCAGAGAACTGCGTTGTTTTGCATAGTTCGGCGCCACCATCGGATAGTCCGAGGGCAGTCCCCATTTTTCGCGATAGTCTTCGGGCGTCATCCCGTAGGCTGTCGCCAGATGCCGTTTCAGCATCTTCAGTTTTCGGCCGTCTTCGAGACAGACGATATAGTCGGGCGTCACCGATCTGCGCACGGATACCGCCGGCTGCGGTTTTTCCGCCGGGCTGTCGCCCGTGAGACCCGCCAGCGAATCATGAACCGTTTTGATAAGCTGGGGGAGGTCACTGATCGCCACACTGTTGTTTTGCACATGCGACGCCACTATATCGGCTGTCCACGCGATGATTTCATTGCTGTCAGCTGAAGAGTTCTCAGTCATACGCCCCACCTTTGCCCAAAATAAATTCCGGATTTATAATTTCATGGTCACAATATCGCAATATCTTTTTTAGTAATTAATAGATGAAAATAAAAAAAATCGACGCTGACTATTTTATCGACATAACGGAAGACGTGTGTCCGATGACTTTCGTCAAGGTGCGGCTGCAAATAGAAAAGATGTCGCCGAGTGAAACACTGGAAGTCCGGTTGAAGGGCGTGGAACCCCTCAAGAACGTGCCGGATTCCGTCACCGAGCTGGGCCACAGATTACTCTCGCTTACTCTCGAATCTTCCGGCGCGACGGCCGACCACGCGGACTCGGTGCACCGTCTGGTAATCGAAAAAAATAACTGACGTAACGGGGCGTACAGAAACGGCGGACGATCTAGGCCTGTTTCTGCATCGCGACCGATTCCAGTCCGCATGACATGGTTACGGCGGCCGCGGTGCTGCCGTCGTTGCGCGTATAATAATCCGGGCGGCGCCCAACCGGGACGAACCCGCGACTGTCGTACAGGGTTCGCGCCACATCGTTGTCTTCGGCCACTTCCAGGAAAAGCGTAGCGGCACCGCCCTGCGCCGCCTGATGCATGGCGCCGTCAAGGAGCATCGAGCCGACATGCGCACCCCGATGGTCGGGGGCAACGGCGATGGAGAGTATCTCGCATTCATCGGCGGCGATCCGGCCCAGCGCGAAGCCGGCGATCGACCAGCGCCGGCTCTGTCTCGCGACGATACCGAACGTTCCGGGCATCGCCAGAATTCGCCGGATCATCGTCCCGCTCCATGCATCGTCGAACGAAACCGTATGAATGCGTGAAATCATTCCGATGTCGTTATCCTGAACGATAGCCAGTTCGTACCCGTTCACGTCCGTCCGGTCCCTCTGCTTCCGCCCTTCATCCGCCGGCCCACCCGATCAGTATTTCAACCGCCCGCCACCCGGCGGCACTTTTGCCTCCGGTGCCCGAAGATATAAGGGAGACAGCGTATCTGATGCTACCCCCCGGGTGTTTAGAATTCTTTCAGCGATGTCCGCCACATCCATCGGATGCGGAACGCCGGGGCCGGCATGGATCGTGCAACTGCCCGGGTCCAGCCCCTCGACCCGTTCGAAAAAACGGCCCGCCGCGTTGCCTGTGACGACAGGGTGGTGAGCACGGACCAGATCTCTGACACCATCGGCATCGCGCACCGACGGTTCTTCCAGGGGCGCGGCATCGGCATTGAAAAGCTGTACGAAGTAATCGCTGCGGCGGGTGTCGAGCAGGACGAGAATCGGCGATTCCGCCTGGTCCTTGGCCCCGAGCGCAACCGCGTCCAGCGACGAGACGCCGATCGCCGGGCAACCGGCCGCCAGGGCAAACCCTTTTGCAGCCGCGATCCCGGTGCGCACCCCCGTGAAGGATCCGGGTCCGACCGTCACGCCGATCAGATCGACGCCGGAAAGCTTTATGCCCGCCTCGGCGCACAGTTCCTGTACCAGCGGCACCAGTGCCTCGGCGTGACCGCGCGACATCGGCAGGGAGTCGCAGGCGAACGCCGTCTCCGCCCGGACGAGCGCGGCGGCACAAAAATCCGCGCTGGTATCGAACGACAGGATGGTCGTCATGAAATGCAAATCCGTGCGGCGTGATTCGAATCCGTCATGGTAGCTTTATGATCGATCTCCAGGCGAAGAACCACATGACACTTGTTGAAATTTCACGCCCTGACTTCGACGTCGAGTTTCACATCGCGTACGCAACCGCCGACAATTTCACCGGCCATCCCGTTTACGCGCGCCCGGGTTGCTATCTCCATCCCGACGCCGCCGACCGTCTTGAATCGGCGATCGAGCTTGCCGCCGTGCTGGGATTGCGTTTCCTGATATTCGACGCGTTCCGGCCCTCGGAAGCGCAATGGGTGCTGTGGAACCATACGCCCGATCCGGAATTTCTGGCCGATCCGCGCCGCGGGTCGCCGCATTCTCGAGGTGTCGCGGTCGACCTCACGCTGATCGACGAAAAGGGCGCCGCCCTCGACATGGGGACCGGATTCGACGCCTTCACTCCGCTTTCCCATCATGGAAACATGGACGTTTCCGCCGACGCGCAGCGCAACCGTCATCTGCTGATGGGCATCATGACCACGGCGGGATGGGATTTTTACCGAAACGAATGGTGGCACTATCAGCTGTTCGATTCCCGGCATTACGACGTGCTGGGTGATGCCGTGCTGCCAAGGCCTATGATGCCGCCCGACGCTGCAAACGGCGAAACAGACTGAAACAATTCTTCGACAGAACAGGGTTGTAGACGGAATCCTTCCGCTATTACAGTGGGCTGGTGCATGATCGGCTTCCGCGGTAACGCGTCGGCAGGATGGTGCGCCAACAGCGATCAGACGCAAACCGGTAGGACAAGAATGATAAAATTTGCCGCCTTCGCCCTCGCGCTCGCGGCCGGCATCGGACAGATCGTTCCGGTGATGGCCGCCGATTCGGCCGTCGTCGTGATGTATCACCGTTTCGGCGAAAGCGCGCATCCGTCGACGAATATCAGGATCGAACAGTTCGAGGCCCACCTCGAGGAACTGGCGAAGCCGAAATACACCGTGCTGCCCCTGCCCGAGATCGTCGCGAAGCTGAGGGCGCGTCAGCCGCTCCCGGACCGGACCGTCGGCATCACGATCGACGATGCGTTCCTGTCGGTTTATCGCGAAG
>Ga0181580_10001786_pt1 | contig 17296 bp, 18 predicted proteins | sample 071ome_23_FD_132413 | JGI IMG/M metagenome (GOLD analysis project Ga0181580, IMG submission 132413) | Coastal salt marsh microbial communities from the Groves Creek Marsh, Skidaway Island, Georgia - 071403BT metaG (megahit assembly) | ecosystem: Environmental > Aquatic > Marine > Intertidal... | reverse complement strand
GGCCTAGGTCATGTTAAAAACCGATTTGAGGTGGACTTCTATAACGTCTTCAAAATCTGCCTCGTTCATACGCATCAACAAGTTGTCTTTGGTAATCCCCGCATTATTGATCAATACATCAATTTGACCAAAATCTTCAAGCACTGCATCTACGAGGGCTTGGGCGGCATCAAAATCGGCAGCATTACTTTGATAGGCTTTTGCTTTGATGTTGTTTTTAGATAGTTCGGCAACCAGAGCGTCTGCTGCTGCTGAAGAACTGCTGTAAGTAATGGCTACATTGCAACCGTGTTGGGCAAATACTTCGGCGATTCCTTTTCCGATTCCACGACTGGCACCGGTGATGATTGCGGTTTTATTTTCTAATAATTTCATGCGACTATCCTATTAGTTCAGCTACTTTTTTACCAATAGCAGCGGGAGAATCAACGACATGAATGCCACATTCGGCCAAGATCCGTTTTTTAGCTTCTGCGGTATCATCAGCACCCCCAACAATAGCACCGGCGTGCCCCATGGTTCTTCCTTTTGGTGCAGTTTCTCCAGCAATAAACCCAACAACGGGTTTTTGATTGCCGTTGGCTTTTATCCATTGTGCCGCATCTGCTTCTAGCTGACCGCCGATTTCACCGATCATCACGATACAATTTGTCTCAGGGTCTTCCATGAGCAATTGAACGGCTTCTTTTGTTGTGGTACCAATTATTGGATCTCCACCGATTCCGATTGCTGTGGTGATTCCTAGGCCTTCGCGGACAACTTGATCAGCGGCTTCGTAGGTGAGTGTTCCCGATTTTGAAACAATCCCAACCTGCCCTTTCTTGAATACAAAACCGGGCATAATTCCGACTTTGGCTTCGCCAGGAGTTATGATACCCGGACAATTGGGGCCGATCAAGCGACAGTCTTTTCCTTTTAAATAATGGGCTACTTTGGTCATGTCACCTACTGGAATTCCTTCCGTAATGGCTACAATGACTTTGATTCCGGCTTCTGCAGCTTCCATAATTGCATCTGCTGCAAATGCAGGGGGGACAAATATGATACTGGTATCTGCGGCGGTTGCTTTTACAGCTTCGCTAACCGTATTGAACACGGGTTTGTCCAGATGGGTTTGTCCTCCTTTGCCAGGAGTTACTCCTCCGACTACTTGAGTTCCGTAGGCGATCATTTGTTCTGCATGGAAAGTCCCTTCACTTCCTGTAAATCCTTGTACAATGATTTTTGAATCCTTGTTAACTAGTACACTCATTTATGATTGTTTAAATTCGGTTTGGTCAATTATTATTTAATACGTTCTTGATAAGCCCCTTTTTCTGTGTCCACTTTTATCTTATCTCCTTCATTGATGAACAAAGGAACATTGATCCGTGCGCCTGTTTCTACAGTTGCAGGTTTGGTGGCATTAGTGGCGGTATTTCCTTTTACGCCTGGCTCGGTATGGATGACTTCCAAAATTACACTTGCGGGCATATCAACGGACAGTGGCATGGAGTCTTCGGTGTTGATCGAAATAGTAACTAATTCGCCCTCCTTGAGCAAATCTGGGGCATCAATGATGCTTTTGTTTATCGTGATTTGGTTGTAGTCATCGACATTCATAAAATGAAATTGTTCCCCTTCGGCATAGAGGTATTGAAATTTGTTGGTTTCTACCCTTATGTCTTCAATTTTATGTCCAGCCGAAAAGGTGTTGTCAATGACTTTGCCCGTAGTCACACTTTTGAGTTTTGTACGAACAAAAGCGGGACCTTTTCCGGGTTTTACATGTAAAAATTCGATGATTTTGTATATGTCGTTGCTGTACTTAATGCACAATCCTTTTCGGATATCTGATGTTGTCGCCATACTAGTTTTTTTGATTATAACCTTTCATAATACCTCTTTGAGAATCTCGTATGAATTGTAGAATCTCATCCCGCTCGGGAGTTGCTACCATTTCAGCTTCAATAATTTCTACAGCCTGTGAATTGTTGTATTTCATCTGATAGAGCAAACGGTAGATATTTTGAATTTCTGTTATTTTTTCTGAGGTAAAGCCGCGTCTTCTAAGCCCGACCGAATTGATTCCTACATACGATAGTGGTTCGCGCGCTGCTTTTACATAAGGCGGTACGTCCTTGCGTACCAACGAACCTCCAGAAATAAACGCGTGGTTACCTACTGTACAAAACTGATGGATTGCTGTAAGCCCTGCCAGTATTACATGATCTCCAATGGTAATGTGCCCGGCAAGGGTACTGTTGTTTGAAAAAATACAGTGATCGCCCACAAAACAATCATGTGCAATATGTGAATAGGCCATGATCAGGCAGTTGGATCCAATTTTGGTTTTTCCTCGATGATGGGTCCCTCTATTGATTGTCACACATTCGCGTATGGTCGTATTGTCGCCGATCTCTGCTATGGTTTCTTCGCCGTTAAATTTGAGATCTTGTGGCACAGCGGAGATTACTGCACCAGGGAAAATGCTGCAATTTTTACCGATACGCGCACCTTCCATTATGGTCACATTAGACCCAATCCAGGTTCCTTCACCAATTTCTACGTTGTTGTTGATTGTTGTAAAGGGCTCTATCACTACATTTTTAGCGATTTTAGCTCCTGGATGAACATATGCTAATGGTTGGTTCATAAAATTAGGCGTCTTTTCGTTTAATGATTTGTGCCATCAGTTCCCCTTCGGTAACCAATTGGCCATTGGCAAATGCACATCCTTTCATATGGCAAATCCCTCTTCGTATCGGTGTAATCAAATCGAGTTTGAAAATAAGGGTGTCACCAGGATGCACTGGCCGTTTAAATTTTACATTATCAATTTTAATAAAGAAGGTCAAATAGTTTTGCGGGTCGGGTACTGTGTTGAGTACCAACACCCCTCCTGCCTGTGCCATTGCTTCGATTTGCAAGACTCCTGGCATAACGGGTGCGCCTGGAAAATGCCCTTGAAAGAACGGTTCGTTCATAGTGACATTTTTTACACCTACCACATGATGATCCGATAATTCATAGATTTTGTCCACCAACAAAAAGGGTGGTCGATGTGGCAACACATTGATGATGTCATTGACATCCATCAACGGCTCGGCATTGAGGTCAACTATGGGTGCATTTTGACGTCGAGCTGCTTTGATCACTTGGGCCATTTTTTTACTAAAAGCTGTATTGGTTTTGTGCCCGGGCTTTTTGGCAATTACATGCCCTCTAATGGGCATACCGATCAAGGCCAAATCACCAATAACATCTAACAATTTGTGACGGGCAGCTTCATTAGAATAATGTAAGGTAAGGTTGTCCAAGATGCCGTTAGGTTTGACACTTAGATTGTCTTTTTTGAAGGCAATTTTTAATTTTTCCATAGTTGCGTCTGACAATGGCTTATCGACGTATACAATGGCATTATTGAGATCTCCACCCTTGATGAGTCCGTGGTCCAACAACATTTCGATTTCATGCAAAAAACTAAAGGTTCGCGCTGGGGCAATTTTAGTTTCAAAATCAGCCATGTTTTCGAGGGTTGCATTTTGGGTTCCCAAGACTTTGGTGCCAAAATCAACCATGGTAGTTACTTGATAATTATCGGATGGGATCACGGTAATTTCACTTCCAGAATCTGAATCTTTATACGATATGACCTCCGTGACTTCAAAATATTCACCGGGTTCGTCCTGTAGAGTAACACCAGCCTTTTTGAGTGCTTCTACAAAATATTTTGAAGAACCATCCATAATGGGAGGTTCGGGTGCATTGAGGTGTATATAGCAATTGGTGATGTCTAAACCTACGAGTGCAGCCAGTACATGCTCTGAAGTAAAGATCTTTAAGTCTCCGAACTCCAAGTTAGTGCCGCGATCGGTATTGACGACATATTGGGCATCTGCCTTGATTTGATTGGGTGCTTCTATATCATCTCTCACAAAGACATACCCCGTATCTGGTGGTGCGGGTTTGAAGGTGAGTTGTACATTGATACCGGTGTGTAGTCCCACTCCCTCTAAAGATATGGGTTCTGAAATTGTGTTTTGTTGTAGGCCTCTTCTAATCATTTTTGTCTAATTTTTTTATCAATTTGGGTAAGTTTCTAAAGTGTACATACGATTTGCTGTAACTTGTATAATCAAATGCTGGTGTTCCTTGGATTTTTGCATGATCAGGAATGCTACTTATAACTCCCGACTGACCTTGCATTTTGACGTGATCTCCTATGGTGAGGTGTCCAATTATGCCGACTTGTCCTCCAATCACACAATGTTTTCCAATTTTTGTTGAACCTGCAATACCGCTTTGAGCCGCAATAACCGTATGTTCACCAACTTCTACATTGTGAGCAATTTGAATCTGATTGTCCAGCTTCACACCTTTTCGCAATAAAGTTGCTCCGAGTGTCGCACGATCGATTGTTGCGTTGGCTCCAATTTCTACACCGTCTTCTATAATTACAATTCCTGTTTGAGGAATTTTTTTGTAACTGCCATCTTCTTGTGGTGCAAATCCAAAACCATCGGAGCCAATAACAGTACCACTGTGTATAATACAATCTGAGCCTATAAGGGTTCCAGCCAAGATTTGTGTACCCGGATAAATGATACAATCCTTGCCGATTTTTACATTTTCACCTATAAAAACCTGTGGATATATTTTGACGTTATCTCCAATAACTGCATTTTGTTCGACAACGGAATTGTGTCCTACATAACAGTGCTGCCCAAGTGTAGCGCTTTTATGAACAAAAGCACCGGCTGCAATACCTGTTCGATTATGAGCCGCTTTGTTGTAAAAATCCAGCAAGTCGCTAAATGCACTATAAGGATCTTTGACACGTATAAGGGTGCTTTCTAACGGACGCTCAGGTTTAAAATCTTGATGAACAATGACGATAGACGCTTTTGTTTTGTATATGTAAGGGGCGTATTTGGGGTTGGATAAAAAAGTTAATGATCCTGAGGCAGCATCCTCAATTTTAGAAAGTTCGGACACTTCCGTTGAAGTGTCTCCTTCTACAGTACCATTAAGTTGTGCGGCAATCTGCTGGGCCGTAAATTTCATAGTGCAAAATTAATAAATTATGTAGAAAGATCAGCTTTAGGAAAGCACAAATAATAGGCATGCTGACGTGCACTATAGTTGCGGATCATCCCAAAAGCAGGATGCTCGTGTAAGGGGGTTAATTTTTGAGATTTTCGCAGCAACAAAATTGGTGTATCGTCAGTTTGATAGGCTTGATTACTTACACTCCCGCTAAAAACAAAGGCTTTCAACGTTTTTTTGTCGTATGCTTTTGACAATAAAAGTTGTTGCTGTTTGTCGATGTCCAAATCACTAAAAGGCTGATCTGAAAGCTTTATTTTTGGTAAGTCCCTCTGGATAATTGATTTTGCCAAGCGGCTGAGCACCAAATCGCTATGGTATTGCCAGCTTTTTAAGGCTTGCAAAATATCACTATCATCAAGGCGGATAAAATATTCTATAGCAACAGCTTCCCATGATGCCGGTGGGGATTCCAAGGTCAAAAAATACTTTAACGGCTCCGAAATTGTTTGTGCCATCATGGCATCCTTGCGCAACTCGCGTGCGCGTTCCAGACATTTAACCAACAGTAGTTCAGCAGCCAAACTGGTTTTGTGCAAATAGACCTGCCAATACATCAAACGGCGCGCCATCAAAAATTTCTCCAGCGAGTAACATCCTTTTTCTTCAAAAACAAGCTGATCGTCAACAACGTTCATCATAGCAATAATACGTTCTGAATTGATATTACCCTCAGTAGCACCTGTATAAAAACTATCGCGCTTGAGGTAATCCATTCGATCTAGATCTACTTGTCCGCAAATCAACTGATGCATGAATTTGCGTGTGTATTGGTTTTTAAAAATTGATATTGCCAACGTCAATTGACCGTCAAATGCTACATTCAATTGCTCCATCAACACCAACGACAACTGCTCATGGCTTTTATTGGCCAGGAGAAAATGTTCCATTGCATGAGAAAAAGGGCCATGACCAAGATCGTGTAATAAAATTGCCAACTGCATCGCCTCAGCCTCTTCGGGACTTATGGCGATTTCTTTTTTGCGCAATACCCCAATTGTTTTTTGCATTAAACACATCGCGCCTAAAGCGTGTTCAAAACGGTTGTGATGCGCTCCAGGATAGACCAAATTGGAGAGCCCCATTTGTGAAATACGACGTAGACGCTGAAAGATGGGGTGCGCTATTACTTTCTGAATCAATGGGGTTTCGATCGGAATAAAACCGTAAATTGGATCGTTAAGAAGGGTTACTTTTTTTATTTTCACACTATAAAAATCTCATCAAAGATACTCATATGGGGCTTAATTCGCGATTTAACATTTTAGATGCAACTTTTGGTACTGATTTTTCGTTATTAGAAGTACAAACCCCGATCAACCAAAATCCAGCTTATGTCTAAGATACAACTTCTTTGGGTAGATGATGAGATTGAACTCTTGAAGCCTCATATACTTTTTTTGAAAGAAAAAGAGTTTGAAACCCACCCATGCAACAATGGTCTTGAAGCGATCGAATTGGTAAAAAATCAACCTTTTGACGCCGTGCTTCTTGACGAAAACATGCCCGGACTTAGCGGTTTGGAAACGCTAGCTGCTATCAAAATTGCACAACCCAATTTGCCGGTAATTATGGTTACCAAAAATGAAGAAGAACTCATCATGAACGAGGCAATTGGTGGTAAAATATCCGATTATTTGATCAAGCCCGTCAACCCAAATCAAATACTTTTATCACTTAAAAAAACACTACAACAAAAGCATTTGGTTTCTGAAAAAACAATCAAATCCTATCAACAAGCCTTTCGAGAGATCAGCCTGTCCCTCAATGCATTAAACGACGCAAATCAATGGATTGATTTTTACCAAAAACTACTCTTTTGGGAACTAGAATTAGAAAATCTTGAAGACCTGAGCATGCTGGAGATGCTCGAGGCCCAAAAGCAAGAAGCCAACATCCGTTTTGCAAAATTTGTTGATGAACACTACGCTCAGTGGATTGACGGCAAGGATCGTACGCCCGTACTTTCCCACCAATTGATGAAACAAAAAGTTTTTCCACAGCTCACCAAAAAGTCCAACACCCTAATGGTGGTTATCGACAACTTGAGAATGGACCAATGGAAAGTCATCAGTCCATTTCTAAATGACAACTTCCGAACCGTAGAAGAATCGGCCTATTTTAGTATTCTACCTACAGCCACTCAATACGCAAGAAATGCCCTATTCTCAGGGCTTACCCCCTATGAAATGGACCATTGCCATCCACAATGGTGGAAAAAGGACCATGAAGAGGGCGGTAAAAATTTATTTGAAAAAGAGTTTTTTTCGGCATGCTTAGAACGAAATCATAAAAACCTGTCTTGGAGTTACCACAAAATTACGCAACTGCAGGCCGGAAAAAATTTGGTTAAAAATCTTGCAAACCACCAAAATGAACAACTGACGATTGTGGTTTACAACTTTGTCGATATGATTTCACATGCAAAGACCGAAATGGAAATCATCAAAGAATTGGCTGCTGACGACAAAGCCTATCGCTCCCTCACCCGCTCTTGGTTTAGAAATTCGCCATTGTCCGATTTGCTTCAGAAGGCACGCCAACTCGGAAGTCAAGTCATCATAACAACAGATCATGGCACCCTCAATGTTGCCAAACCCAGTGAAGTAATCAGCCAAAAAGAAGCCAGCCTCAACCTGCGATACAAAACAGGAAGAAGCCTCACGTTTAAACCCAACGATGTAGTACAGATAGCCGCTCCACAAAAATTTGGATTGCCAGCAGACCACCTCAATAGCGAATTTATTTTTGCCAAAGACACGGTTTATTTTGTTTACAAAAACCAATACAACCATTACGCAAAGCTCTTTAAGAACACCTTCCAGCATGGCGGGATATCTATGGAAGAAATGATCGTCCCCTTTGTTGTTTTGCGACCCCGCTAATCTTATCTTTGCCCCATGCAATGGGAATATACACTCGATCAATTGGACGAAATCGCTGGAAGCGTTTTGGAGCATCTTTCTCATCCAATTGTTTGTTTTGAAGGATCGCTAGGTGCTGGCAAAACCACCCTGATCAAAAAAATCTGCCAGAAGTTGGGATGCGAAGACACAGCAAACAGCCCCACCTTTTCTCTAATCAATCCCTATCAGACATCGCAGGCAAAATGGGTCTATCATTTTGATTGCTACCGCCTCAACACCATTGAGGAGGCCTTGGATTTTGGAGTGGATGAATATTTGGACTCTGGGAATTGGTGTTTTATCGAATGGCCCGAGTTGATTTTACCCTTATTGGATCAACATCATTATATAAAAATTGAAGCATTGCAAGATGGCAAGCGAAAACTAACACTAAAGTAAACTATGAAATTATTTTATAGACTGGGCTATTATCTGGTTGGATTTTCTTTGGGACTCATCATACTAACATTTGTGTTTAGTGGCAAGAAAACCACCTGCAATTATGGCCCCGAAGCCCGAGTGATCCGAGACTTAGCTAAAAAAAAGGTGGTCATAGCCCCTCTTGTCAAAGAGCTTTACCCAAATTTTGACTCATTAGCTTATCATCAGGCACTACAAAAAGCTAGTGTTAATTTTGGTGCAAGCACCCGTGGTTTAGATTCGTGTAAAACCTATCAATTGCAAGCCTATTGGCAAGAAAAACCCATTTTGTTACAAGTTCTAAATTGTGAAAAAACAGTAACCCTAGAAAGCCTTAATTTCCACTAATTTTTCGGCGCTTTCGCTCTTTGGAAATCAAGTCGAGTTCTCGGGTGGTTTGTCCTACGACCGATGTGTTTTCTTCTGCGCGTCTAATCAAATAAGGCATGACATCCCGAACCGGACCAAAGGGCAAATATTTTGCTACTTGATACCCCGCCTTGGCAAGATTAAACGAAATATGATCACTCATGCCGTAGAGTTGACCAAACCAAATATTTGGGTGGTTTTTGTCCAAATTTTTTGTTTCGATGAGCTGCATGATTTTATAGGCCGACGTTTCGTTATGACTTCCAAAAAACAAGGCAATGGTTTCGATGTTTTTGAAAATATAATCCAAGGCAGCATCAAAGTTTTGATCGGTTTGCAATTTGCTGTTACAAATCGGCGTTGGATAGTGATGTTGTTGTGCGCGCAAGTTTTCTTTCTCCATATACGCCCCGCGAACCAGCTTAATTCCAATTTTAAAACCCTGCTTTTGGGCTTTATTATGCAGGACCATCAGATAGTCCAAACGGTCATGACGATACATTTGCAGAGTGTTGTAGACCACAATAGAATCGGTATTGTACTTGGCCATCAATTTTTCTAAAAGTGTATCAATGGCGGGCTGAATCCAGCTTTCTTCCGCGTCAATGAGCAGTCTGATCCCTAAAGCTACTGCACGATCACACAACTGTTCATAGCGCTTTTCTACACGCTCCCACTCCTGCTGCTCCTCGCTGGTCAATGCTTTCCCAGCGCTTATTTTTTCGTACAATCCAAAGCGCCCCATTCCTGTGGGTTTGAATACGCCAAAAGGTAGGGCCAGATTATCTTTTGAAAAGTCAAATGTTTCGAGGGTTTTGGCCAAACAGGTGTCTAAGTCAATTTCATTTTTATCCCCCTCTACAGAATAGTCCAAAATCGATGCGACACCTTGGGATTTTAGTTTTTCTACAACCCCTAGTGATTCTTCGGCTGTCGTGCCCGAGCAAAAATGATCAAAAACGGTTGCCCGCACCAAGCCTTCAATAGGCAAATGTGACTTTAGCGCAAAATTGGTTACGGTTGTGCCGATACGAACCAATGGGGCGTTGGCAATAAGTCGAAACAGAAAATAAGCCCGGTCTAAATCAGCATCCGATTTGAGCACAAAGGCCGTCTGGGTGTCTTCAAACAGCATTAATTTTTTTTTCAAAAATACTTTATTAAATAAATAGCTCGGGGCATTATTTAAAAATTTTACAAAAGAAAAAATTTTAAGTTGCTTCAAACGAATTCCTTATTTTTGAAGCCAACATGGAAGCTATTCAATCTCTCGGTCATCAAATCGTATTTTCGGAAACGGGGTATCTAAAACTCAATCAGCACATCGAGGCAAAAAACTATTCAAAAATATTTTTGCTGGTAGATAGCCATACTCATGAATATTGTTTGGGTTTGTTTTTGCAGCAACTTGCTGTAAGACAGGATATTGAAATTATCGAAATCGAATCAGGAGAAATTCATAAAAATATAGAAACCTGTTTGGGTGTCTGGGAAACGCTTTCAGATTTTGGTGGAGATCGCAAAAGTTTATTGATCAATCTTGGGGGCGGTGTAGTAACCGATTTGGGAGGATTTGTTGCGGCCACTTTCAAAAGAGGCATTGATTTTATCAATGTTCCGACGACACTATTGTCAATGGTTGATGCAGCCGTTGGGGGAAAAACAGGTGTTGATTTTGGGGTGTTAAAAAATCAAATTGGCGTGATTACTCCTCCAGAACTGGTGCTAGTAGATTCTAATTTCTTAAAAACCCTACCCGAGCAAGAGTTTCGAAGCGGGTATGCGGAGATGTTAAAACACGGTCTAATCGCTGATGCAGCCTATTTTGAAAAATTGGCGCACTACCCCATAACCAATGATCAATTGGATACTGCAATTCATCATTCTATTTCCATCAAAAACAAGGTTGTAAATGAAGATCCACGTGAGGCCAATGTGCGAAAAATTTTAAATTTTGGACACACCCTAGGCCACGCTATTGAATCGTATTTTTTGACAGCCGAAGACCGACCCACCCTTTTGCACGGCGAAGCAATCGCTATAGGAATGGTTTTGGAAGCCTATCTGAGTATTGATTTGTGCGGCTTAACTGTAACGGAAGCCGAAAGGATTAAAGCTGTTTTTCTCAACATCTACCCCAAGGTGTCTTTTGATGAAACAACGATTTATGGCGTATTGGATTTGCTACAACACGACAAAAAAAACAGTCACGGCTCCATCAACTACGCATTGTTAAAAAAAATCGGTACGCCACAAATAGACGTAGCCGTTCCAGAGGCCGCTTATAAAGATACTTTTGCTTTTTATCTTTCTTAAGCAGAGTTTCTACTGGCATTGATGTTACCAAACATCGATCGGGTAACCATTTTTTCGTATTGCTCTTGAAGTCCTTTTTGCTTTTGATCTTTTCGAAGTGCACGTAGATGAATCAACGCATATTGCTGTATGGTCAATAAAGGTTGAACAATGTCTTCACGCAATTGAATAGACGCCTTGCCCGTGGGCTCATTTTGCATCAATTCTGTAAAATTTGTCAATTCTAAAATCAGTGTGTGTGTACGAGTATATTCTTCAAAAATCAATTGCCAAAAGTCACCATAGTCCGGGTCGTCTTTGATGTATTCTGTGAGTTTAAAGAAAGATTTTGTCAAACTCATCATACTATTGGCGACCAAAGTTCTAAACAACCTCGATTTATGATATAGTGCTTTGACGGTCTCAAAATCACCCTGTTCTTTGATGCATTGCAGGGCGGTACCAAAGCCATAAAACCCAGGGACATTCTGTTTGGACTGACTCCAACTACCCACAAAAGGTATTGCCCTAAGGTCTTCAAAAGAAAAGGTGGTTTTGTTCCCACGTTTTGCCGGACGGCTACCGATATTGGTTTTAGCATAATATGGCAAGGTGGTCATTTCTTGCAGATAACTTACAAACTTGGGATGCGCTTTAAATGCTGTATATGCTTTGTGACTCTCTTTGGCGATCATTTCCATGATAGTGCGCTCTTGTGGCGTCAGATCATTTTTATCCGTCAAAAAGACTTGCCGCTCAATGCCCGAGCTCAACAATTGCTCCAAATTGTATTGGCTCGAATCTAAGGTTCCAAAATTGGAACTAATTGTTTGACCTTGGACGGTAAGTTGGATATCATCAACTTTGATTTGAGACCCCATTGCTGCATAAAACTGGTGGGTGTTGCCACCGCCGCGTGCTGGTGGTCCTCCTCTACCATCAAAAAAGGCTACAGACAGACCATATTGAGTACAGAGGCTACTCAGCACTTCTTTGCACTTATAGATGCTCCAATTGGCCATAAAATAGCCCCCATCTTTGGTTCCGTCAGAGAAACCAAGCATGATGGTTTGTTTATTGCCCCGGTGTTCTAAATGTTTACGATAGGTGGGGTTTTCAAACAAAACACGCATTACTGATTCTGCAGCCTCAAGATCTGGGACCGTTTCAAAAAGTGGAATGATATCGATGTTTGGCTGCTCCCATCCCGTCAACCTACACATGGCAAAGAGCTCTAAAACATTTTGTACCGATTGACAATTGCTGATGATGTAGCGGTTGCAACCCAACTCACCATTACGCTCTTGGATTTGTCTTATTGCATAAATACTTTCTATAGTGCTTCGCGCTATGGTGTCAGACGCAAGGTCCTCTGGTGTAACCAATCCCGATAACTGGGATAGAAACTGATAGCGCTCGGTTTCTTTTAAATTTAAATAGTCTTTGTGTTTTAGACCAGATGCATCCGCAATTTTGGGTAATTTTAGAATATCTGCAAATACTTGCGCATGTATTCGAGAATCTTGACGAATGTCCAAACAGGCAAAATGAGTACCAAAAAGCTGAATTTTGTGCAAAAGATCATTGACTTCGTCTATATATAAAGATTGATGCTTTGCGATCAATAGGTCGCGTACTTTGGTCAATGTAGTCTTCAGTTCTGCTGCGTTCACTTTATTGTTTTCAGACTCATCAATCAACGCATCAAAAACTTGGTTTGTAAGATCTTGTATAATGGTATCTACGTGATCAAAAGTCAACTTGCGCTTTAATTTTCGTAAATCACGATAATAGTTTCTCAAAATTGAAAATCGCAGTTGTTGCGAGGTTTTGAGTGTTGTTTCTGCAGTAACAAAGGGGTTCCCATCCCGATCACCTCCAGGCCAAAAGCCAAAATCAAAAAGCGAATGATCAAAGTCTTGACCTTCAAAAATATGCTTCTTCACATAATTGTAAATCGTAGAAGCAGAATGATAAAATACATTTTCTAAATACCAAATAAGACTTACCGCTTCATCATAGGGTGTGGGTTTTTCTTTTTTATAAAAACGTGTTTTGCCAAGTTGGGTCAGCAGTGTTTTTATGGTCATCAAATCATTGGAAGCAACAGCAACTGCAAGATCATTGATAATCCCCAGCACACTATCTGGGTAAAATTGTGTGGGGTGTGCCGTCAAAACAATACGTACCTTAAACCGTTTGAGGTATTCTTGTAATTCTAGAGATTTATTTCGGTCACGGGCTTCTTCTTTAATGGCCCTAATTGTTCCGCGACCATGCATGTTATTGACATAAGAAAATGCTGCATCCTCAATGGCATCAAACAAAACCACTTGGCGTTCAATGTATTGTATAAACTTGAACAATTGATTGTTTTGTTCCTCAAGGCTGAATTCAGGACAATACCGCTCAAAAAAGGAGGCAATAATCTGCTGTGGAATATAATCTTCTTGATAACATTTTCTACAATGCTCTGCAAATAGTGGCAATAATACGCCCGTGTCCTGAATGCCCTCAAAGGGTAAGGTTAGTAGGAGATTGTTATAAATTTGAAATTTTGAACGTACACTTTCTTCAAAGCGTTCAATTTTGGGTTTGCGTGCCATCTATGTGGTTAAGGGCGTTTATAATTCATTAAAAATGTGGTGCATCAATCGTTTTTTGTCGTTGATGCTTTCTTCTAGAGAAATCATTGTTTCTGTACGGGACACTCCATCAATATCATCGATTCCAAAGATGATGTCTTTGGCATGTTTGGTATCTCGAGCACGTACTTTACAAAAAATGTTGAATTTACCGGTAGTAATATGTGCCACAGTGACAAACGGCATCTTTCTTAGATTGGTTAGCACATCTTGTGTGCGGCTGGTTTTTTCCAAAAAAATCCCTACATAGGCAATGAAAGAATATCCAAGTTTGATGTAGTCTAAGTTAAGAGAAGAACCTTTGATGATACCAGCTTCTTCCATTTTTTTGACACGTACATGCACCGTGCCCGCTGAAATTAAAAGCTTTTTTGAGATGTCCGTAAACGGAATACGGGTGTTGTCGATGAGGATATCAAGAATCTGATGATCTACCTCGTCTAATTTAACTTTATTCATTTTTTAGCTATAATATAGCGCAAATATCCGAATAACTCAACAAAAAGCACTATTTATTGAGTTTTTGTAACAAAATTTGAAGATTTCTATGATTTTCATTTTTTACATCTTCTTTTTCGCTTAAAAAACAGCTTTCAGGTTTCAAGAATTTAAAATTTAGGTGCCCACGAGCGGATAAATTGGTTCCAAAAGCATTTAGGCTGGGTAAAAATTGTATGTGCCCTTCTGCTAATTTTTCTTCATATTGTATGGCTAGTTGTTGGTTATAGCACCAAATTCCATCAATATTTAGATCAACCGATTCAATCAAAACATCTACAAATTCGGTCTGGTTTTCAGGAATTTTAAAATATGTTTCATAAGACGGCCTTGTTTCGGGCTTAGCAATAGCGTGTAGCGCAGCACATAAGGCGCTAAAAACAAATTTTCTGGTAGTTTCTCGACCATAATCCTCAGGGTAATGCCCGGCTTCAAACAATAATGTTGGAACAGACTGGGCCGTACAATAGTCTCCGACACAGTTGAGATTGAACGCATCATCGTATCGGGCAATTCCTTGAGGAAGGTCATCCTTAAGCGCTCCAAAAATGGAACCGATAACCTCCATGGCCAGCTTTCTTGCAGGAGTCAATGTACGACCTTCATCTGCTGATGGAGCCAAAAAAGAAAGTGTTGCTGGACTGCCGTTGGGACCAGCCGCATAAATACTTCGTTGGTCGTGCAGGTTAAAACACCATTGCGGGTTAAACGCCTCAAAAACTCTTCTAAACAGTTGGCTTTCTGGCTGAGAAAGCATTAGTGCATCTCTATTGAGGTCAATACCATTGGCATTATGACGGGTATAGGCAGTAGCGCCATCTGGATTGAGCTGTGGAATTATATAAAGGGTCAATGCATCCAATAAAAAAGCACCCTTATGCTGCAAATAGTCAAAAAGATCGATCAAAGCACGTGTAGTCGTTGCTTCATTGCCATGCATTTGAGACCACATCAAAACACGTATCGGTCCAGCACCCAACTGCAAGGCATTTATGGGACGATTTTGAACCGAACGTCCAATTTCAGTTTTGTTAAAAGGAGTGCTTAGTTCGTCAAGATAAGCAACGAGTTTTTCCGCGGACAGGTAACGGTTGTCAAACATCATAATACAAAGGTAACGCCTTGTTTGTTTATAAATATAAACGTCAAAATTTGAATTTGTTTACTTTTGTAAACGTTTTTTATCAATTTGGACGTAAAAATTAATAATAGAAATTTTAATTATTGATAATCAAGTATTTATAGATTATAATTAAATTTAAAATTGAAATATTTTTAGCCTTATTTTGCCGATTTTTTAAAAAATAATCCTAACTTTAACTGCGGTTTTGTTTACAAATTAGACATGATTGATTACAACCAAATCATACAGAGGATTGCGCAAATTCAAGACGAAAAAGGACTAAATGCTGCGGCGCTTGCACAGCAGATTGGTGTTCAAAGATCGTCACTCTCCCACCTCATGTCCGGGCGAAATAAACCCAGTCTTGATTTGTTAATTCGTTTGCACGAAGCGTTTCCCGAATATACCATCGAATGGTTGATTTTTGGAACGAATACCCCGTCTAAGGAGGTCAAAACGCCTCAAAACACAGATTTCAAACTCAGCCCCTCCTCTACCATTTCAAATGCTAAAGACAAATTTGTCACCGGCACAATTCTTCTTTTTTCGGACGGTAGTTTTCAGCATTTTTCTTCCAATTCTTAGTACTTTTGCGGTTATGGAGTTTAGGTCTTTGATCGTTATTTTACTGCTAACCGCTTGCTATTCTGAAGAACGCAATTGCCTACCGTTTCATGAAGGCACCTTTGAGTATGCTACTGTGATAAACGGAGAAATCAAAACCTCGCGTTTTGAGCGTAAAGAAAATTTTGAAATCGAATATTATGAAGGCAAAATAGACAGCGCCTCAATCCGGTGGGTTAACGACTGTGAGTGTGTGCTTACCAAACTCAATCCCGTTTCAAATCAAGATCGAAAACCACTGCAGATGCGGATATTGACCACCCAAGAGGCCAGTTATACCTTTGAATTTTCTTATGTAGGTGATGCAAAAAACAAGCAACGTGGAACTATTAGAAAAATTATAAAAAAATGAGTGCCTTTTTTACACCCGAGGCACTAACTGCCTTATTGACACTTACGTTTTTAGAAATTGTTCTTGGGATAGACAATATTTTATTTATTTCTATTGTAGCAGGCAAACTACCTGAAAACAAACAGTCTAAGGCAACCAAGATTGGGTTGTTCTTGGCCATGATCCTTCGCATCCTCTTATTGTTGGGGATTTCATGGTTTATAGCCATGCAATCCACTTTGTTTGAGTGGAACAATGCACTGATCGAAGCTAAAATTAGCGGTCAATCTATTGTGTTGTTTGCTGGGGGGCTGTTTTTGATGTACAAAAGCACCAAAGAGATTTACGAAAAATTAGAACATCCTGACTCTGATGAACTGCTTCCAAATGCAAAAGTGTTATCCTTATCCAAGGCCATACTACAAATCACGCTCATCAATATTGTATTTTCTTTTGATTCGATTTTGACCGCTGTAGGAATGACCAATGGCCTAGACAATGCTTTGTGGCTTATGGTGGTTGCTGTCGTAATCTCGGTGGTTATCATGATGCTGTTTGCCAATGCTGTTGGAACATTTGTTGCCAAACACCCTTCGCTTCAGATACTAGGACTTTCTTTTTTATTGTTGATCGGCTTCATGCTCCTTGCAGAAGCTGCACATCTTGCACATGCTGAAATTTTAGGACAAGCCATTGGAAACGTACCCAAAGGATACCTCTATTTTGCCATCAGTTTTTCATTATTGGTAGAATTTATCAATATGAAAATCCGTAAAAACAGTCCGAGCAAATAAGGCTAAATGTCGAGTTTGAATTGAGCGTCTTCTCCGCCCTCATTCCGTGGCTTGATCTCCTCCTGTGCAGGAGTTTCTGTTGAGACATCTTCTTCGTCTTCTACTTCGATGTCATCGAGGGCTATGGGCTCAGGTAATTCATAGGGTAAGGCTTCTTTGAGCTGTACACTTCGGATTCTTTTTGAGCTGAGTTGATTGCCCAT
>Ga0181580_10001777_pt1 | contig 17358 bp, 13 predicted proteins | sample 071ome_23_FD_132413 | JGI IMG/M metagenome (GOLD analysis project Ga0181580, IMG submission 132413) | Coastal salt marsh microbial communities from the Groves Creek Marsh, Skidaway Island, Georgia - 071403BT metaG (megahit assembly) | ecosystem: Environmental > Aquatic > Marine > Intertidal... | reverse complement strand
TGACTCGAGACTGGTAGAAGTCGTTTTCGTTGGGTGCACCATGAGCCCACTGATAGTTATCTTCGGGCGCAAACAGGGGCGCCTGCTCTTGTTTGGAGATATCCTGTGATCCGGCTCCAGTGTAGTTATCTAAAACTGCTTCGTTGGCAGTGTCATCGCGCATCATTGAGCGAAGATTGCTGCCGAAAAAGGGCACCATGTTGTTGTGCTGGAAATAGTCACCGCCAACCTTCTCACCGGACAGTGATGTATACGTATCCGTGGAACCCGATGGCTGGGCGGTGAAATATTTATCCGTATAAGCCCCCGCAGCATTATTGTACCGGTTCACCGTGGACAATTGCGAACTGCGATCGGTTTCGGCGGACACAGCAGGACCTTCTGGTGGGTAGTTACGATCAGGTACATGGGCATTGGGTAGCTTGCTATCATTAAATCCCTCCTTTGCATTCTTCTTTTCCCGTTGTTTTTTATTGACGACGAACAGTGATCCTAAAGCAAATAGCGGGACAACTGCTTCCATGTTTTTACTGGTATATAAAACGGTTACATAATAATTGGGTTATAGTGAACTGTATGCACGTTGGCGTTGTCGAGCGGGAGCAATTCGCGCATAGCTTCCATAGCCTCGTATACACGGACTGGAATGAGCGCGGCGGCACCGTTCGCCTCAAACCGCTTTACGTTGTTGAAGTAGGCATATTCCATAGGGACATCAAACTGAATTACGTGAATATCGGTATCGTCTCGTTTCAATACGGAAATGAGGGAGTCAATTGTCTCCTTGTTGATGAACACGCCGTTGATCACGGCGCGCGGGGACCGTTTGCACCCGCCTTCAAATGTAAGTCGCTTGATCATATCGTCATGACTGGTTAAATTTGATGCGCCCATGTTAATTTGTTTAAATGGGCGCGCCAGACCGGCAAGAGCGTCGGCGATTACTGATTTGCCGGATCCCGGATACCCCGCCAGGATAACCACTTTTCCGCGCCCATCGTCATTGCGGAACATTTTGATGAATTTGTCACACTGCCTTTCAAGCTCTTTTGTGATTTCTGTTCCCTGCTCCATGTACGTTTTGAACTTATCTGACCATCCATGTGTCCCAATAGTGCGAAGACTTGCAGCGTTGATAAACATAGATCCCGCGGTCGCGCCTGCGGCAAATGGGTTCTCTATCGATAATGTTGGTGACATGTGTACTATATAATATAGTGCACATTATGTAACATGTATTCTAAGCATTGATGAACTGGCATGCGCGGTTGTCGTACACCATGCAAGATTTCTGCATTTCAGGCGCAGCGCGTTTAATACCCGCGTCATGATTGTCCTTTTCTTGCATGCGCGAAGATGCAGAGTGTCCGAATGGGCGTTCGATGCGCTCTTGACGGTCTCCAAGAGGTTTCACTGAATGAGTACGGGTGTTGTCGTACTCTAAAGGCTCCCATGCCGGGTGGGAGTATCGCGATTCCTCTACAAATGGCTTTGCTGTCATGTAATTAACGGCCCTGGACTGCACAGCGGTGCTCTTGTAATTGTTAAATTCCAAGTGATCGCGATTGCACTTTCGTGTAAGACCACGCATATCGCTCTCGACATCAGCGCCATTGCTTCGTACATTGGCACCAAAGCGTTGGAGACGCAGATAACAGTCCTCCGCAAATGGCGTCTTTCCTGGCCCAGGGGCATCAAGCATATATCTTCCTAAAAATGTGGATTCTGCAAGTTGTTTTCTTATTCGGCTCTCGTCATCGTAAAATCGTGTGAATGACATGGTTATTATATAGTCCTAAAAAAATCCGCAAAATTGAAGATAGGACCCAGTTATTGCAATAACATATAGTATGTGGCAACGTAACAATAAAGTTTCGAGGCGCCGCCGCGAAGAGAGATTTGAAAACTTTTGTAAGAGCAATACCAACAAGGACGAACCGCGCGAAGAGCGCCGCCGAAGAAAAGTAGAAGAAAAACCCAACTATCTCCCTTCCTTCCTCTTGGCGCCGGTAAACGAGGCGCCATCGAAGCCCGAGTCGACCGTATGGAAATCTATTCTATTGAACCATACGAAGGTAGAGAAACCACCTCCCAAGTACGACACCAATAATCCAAAGTTATGGAAAAATGGGCGATGGCAAGGGCCCGTAATAATGCGCAGTAAAAACAACAAAATAATAAACAAAGGTGCTGTAACACAATATATTCAATCAAATATCGAATTCAGTCGCGATGAAGAGGCATGGCATAATTCATGGGAATCTACATTCACTCCAGACGAATGGAATCGCATGCAGGAGATTGAAGATGCAGAGGAGTCTGAACACATGAAAATGGTGTTTAAACATAGTTTCAACAAGCGTCTGGAGGAGTCACAACGATATTATGCACAGGAGGGTGATCTGGACGACTTTGCAATCGTCATGCAGGAAGATGAATCATACGAACGATATCTACAGCGTCTTGAAGAAGAGAGTGAAGAAGAGAGTGAAGAAGAAGATTATTTCGACGACATTGTATGATAGTTGCGGTGCCCATGAACCATAGATTGTTTTTACTTGCATTCATATAAATGGTTTGGGTCATGGGTTGTAATGACGGGTATATGCTTAAATATGATTGTGCGCAATGAGGCGAGCGTTATTGTACGCGCGCTCCAATCGGTTGTGCCTTACATACAATGTTTTTTAATCATGGATACTGGAAGTACAGACACAACACCACAACAGATCGAAGACTTTTTCTTAAAACATGACATACCTGGAGCCGTTGAATACACCGCTTTTATAAACTTTGGAAAAACACGCAACGAGGCGTTGCAACGCGCCCGCATCATGGCGACACAACATGAGTGTGATTATATCATGCTTATGGATGCAGATATGGTGTTTCACTGCACTGTCCCTACCCCATGGCATTTGTTTGACGGGGCTGATTCGGTATACATGCTACAGGGTTCTGAGCATTTGTCGTATCGTAATGTTCGGTTTGTAAGAACAGAGGTTGTATGTAGTTATGTCGGAGCTACGCATGAATATATGGATTTTGCAAAGACGCCCACGGAACGTTCCATGACCAAGCGCGATATGTATATCGAAGATGTCGGTGATGGAGGGTCGAAAGAGGATAAATTCCGACGCGACATTCGCCTCCTGACAGAGGAATACATGGACGCGCCCAACAATACTCGCACCGTGTTTTACCTGGCCAACAGCTACTGCGATGTAGGAGATATGGATGATGCGATTACATGGTACAAAAAGCGTGTTGGGATGAAAGGTTGGGATGAAGAAGTGTGGTACAGTACGTATCGTTTGGGCAATTGTTATATGGAGAAGGGAGAACCGGAAACAGCATGCGGCTATTGGCTGAAATGCAGCAGTATCATCTCATCGCGTATCGAAAACCTCTATAAGCTCATCGGATATTACCGAGTAACCTCTGCACACGAAACGGCACTTGCCATGTATATGTTTGCAAAACGCCAGCTAAATGCCATCGATATATCCACACATAAGCACCTATTTCTTGAACCACATGTATATGAATGGGCAATTGATTATGAATATTCCATTTTTGCATACTACGTTGGTTCTCCGGTGTCTACTTCTGGAATATATCGGAAACTACTGAATACTGTTTTACCTAATAACATACAAACCAATGTATGGAACAATCTTCGTTTCTATGCCCAAACTCTACGCGGAGAACCGAATGTAAACATACGATATTTGATGCGTCCTGAGCAATGCATGGACGGATTTATTCCGAGCACCCCATCCTTTCTCATACGGGACAAAACCATGATTGTAATCGTGCGAACAGTGAACTATAGAATTCAGCCAGACGGTTCATATATTTACGACCCCCCAATACGAACGATCAACTATTGGTACCTTCTTACGCTCGATGGGAAAGGCGAACCAATTATAACCAACTATGACATGCGTGACGATAACGAGGTGTATGCTGGAATCGAAGATATACGAATTCATCAGCACGGCAATGAGATTTATTATACAGGAAATCGGGGATACGGGTACAATCAAATTGGTGTGGTATGCGGGACCCTCGAATACACACTTGAAGCACCTTGTTTTACGGGTTCTCCGTACACCCATGGTACGGAAAGGGCGGTTGAAAAAAATTGGGTATTATTCTCACGCGAAAACGGACAACTGGGTACCGTTTATGAGTGGTACCCCAATGTGGTTGTCGGACATCGTGAAACGTCCCTTAAAATAGGCAATTACCGGTTTGTGGAAGATGAGCTCATTGCATCACCGAAAGTTTTTGAAGGTCTTCGTGGCTCGACAAACGGAATTGTCGTAGACGACGAGATGTGGTTCCTATGTCATCGAGTTCACTGTGCTGACCGCCGGTATTATTACCACGCAATTGTTTGTTTTGATCGAAACATGACATGCATTGTTCGTATGAGCGACTTCTTCACATTTGAAAAGACGCCAATTGAGTACTGCCTCGGCTTTCAAATGAAAGACGATGAGATTTATATGAGCTACAGCACGAATGACTCTACCGCCAAGCTTATGACGATTCCTCGAGGACAGATTCCTCTACATCCCCTGTAAGTGGCGCAGAACGACACACACCAAACGTCCGGCGATGATATTTGGTAATGCCAAATTGTGCAATGCCTGCAAGATGTGCTTTGGTTCCATAGCCCACATTTTTAGCGATGTTATACTGGGTATCGAGATAGGGATGTTCTTCACACAGACGATAAATCGCATTGTCTCGGGTGGTTTTTGCGAGGATACTCGCCGCTGCAATGCCCACATACTTGGCATCACCTTGCTTTACCGTCACGGCAGGTAGAAAGTTTCCCTGAAATACAAACTGCCTGAAGTAATTGCCGTCGATAACCGCAAGGACTTCTCTATATGATACATCCGGATCCACGCTCTGTATGTGTCTTAACGCAGCATCAATACATTGGTGCATACCGTCCATCACTGCTTGCAATATATTTTTCTGATCGATAACCTGAGGGGATATACTGGCACTGTGATGGTAGCTCACATGTTGTTTGATATTTTCCGCTTCGGCAAATAGCTTTTTCTTAGAGGAGAACTTTTTGCTGTCTTTGATGTTTTCACGAGGAAATGTGCATGGTTTAGGCAGTACTACACAAGAAACGACTGCGTCGCCAAACATGCATCCTCTGCCTACCTCATCCACGCATATTTCGTACTTGTATTTGTCATCGTAGAAGTCGGTTAGTGTCATTTTAGATATAGTACGATGTTGTGTTCAACCCTTTTCCATAAGCATGTTTTTTTGTGAGATTATAGTATACATATGAAGTGGTTATACGAAATGTCACCATGGGTGCTGTTGCTCATTGCGGTACTCGCGGCTATCGTGATATATTTTATGATAATGCCACGTGCTACTTCAATTGAGGGATTTGTGGGCAATGAAAAGATGCTGCCCGATTACTATAATGGAACCGTCCCCGTAATGAACATTTACGAGAACATCTATTACGATCAGGTGAATGGTACATTGATCGATGTTCAGCCAGACGGAATTAAGATTATGACGAGAAATGGCGAAAAGAAAACCCTTAACTCAAGCGTCGCACGCATGACATATATGATGAGCAAAGACGTTCCTGCGACCTACACTTACCGCGCATCGGAGAACAAGGGCGCTACCTGCCCTCAAACGGTTCCCAAGGAAGAACCCGCTGCCGCTGAAGAACCCGCTGCCGCTGAAGAGGACCCCGCAACGCCCGCTGAAGAACCCGTTGCAGAGGAACCGGTTGCCGAGGAAGAAGCGCCTGCTCCAGAGACCAAGGCTCCTGAAGCACAACCTCAAAGTAGAATTGTGAATGCAGAGATTACCGAGACCTTTGCTCTGTACGAAGGTATGGAGAACGGAAACGGCGAAGAAACCAAAGAAAAGGATGATGAGGTGGTCGTAATCTACGTGGCCAACAAGAAGAACACCACTCTTACTGTGTTAACGGTTAAGGATGCGGTCATCACTCTTCGTTCGTCCTTCTCCTTTACCGCGGCTGTCGATAAAGACGCATGTACGCATACCGGCGCTGCCGCCAAGTGCGATACGATTGCTGCCAACTGCCCTTCCGGGTACGGAATGGTGGTGAATGGAGCGACAGAATGCTGCGAATGCCCTGAATCGGTGCGCGCAGGTGTCCAGGAATTTAATCAAGAGATTGCTATTACCAGTACGCAAACCAGTGCAATGGCCGGAGAACCTGGCGCTACCAAGATTGCCAATGAATACAGTGCCACAAAGAAACTGAATATTGTAAACCCAACTACTTTATTCGATCCTGAGTTTGGAAATGTGATTATCATTGAGGAGAACAACATCCGCATAGTAGCGCCCAGTGGAAATGATATCAAGTCGGAGGAGCCTCTCAAGGCCAATGGTGAAAAATACTGGTACCGTCTATTTAACAACTCCCTTATTGTCTACGCTTCCATGAACAATGAAGTGACAATTGTAGTGGTGCAGCTCGTGAACAACAAGCTGGTCGCTACTGCAACCCATTCTTACACGATTCCTAAGGAAGAAAAGAAGTGCGGCGAGGTAGACACAAGAAGCCCGGAGGAGAAGCTCCAGGACCGAATCATGAGCCATATGGGCGACAAGATGATCCAGAACATTGACAAGATGTTTGAGGTACCTGGTGCGCCCAGCGACGATTTCATCCTGAAAACCCAGATAGTACCTCCTGTATGCCCGCAGTGCCCCAGCTGCGCAGGTTGCACCGGGGTGTGTACTGACTGCGGTGGAAAAGGAGGGTCTGGTACCAAAGCCGATAATGGTAATGACGTTACTGAAACCCACCCGGAGACAAAAATTACCAACGAGGCAAAGAAAGACGGGAATATCATTGAGCGATCGATTGATGCCGCTGGAAACGTGGTCGTCAAAACCGTGGATACCGCCGGGAACCTCGTTATCAAAACCTTCGATGAAGCCGGAAACGTGATCGATAAAACGATTGGTCCCAGCATTCGCAAGGTTGGAGAGGCAGGTGCCCAAGTTGCAAAGGATGTGTACGGTGCCGGGAAGAAGGGTCTTCAAACCGGTATTGAAGTTGGGTCCGATGTCGCAAAAGATGTGTACGGTGCTGGAAAGAAGGGTCTCCAAACCGGTGTTGAGGCCGGTACCGAAGTTGTGGAAGACGTGTATGGTGCTGGAAAGAAGGGGGCTCAGGCGGCTGGAAGTGTCATTGGCGACGTATACGGTGGCGTGAAAACGGTAATCACTGATCTGTATTCAGGCATCAAGGGTCTGGGATCCGCATCCTATGCTCCCCCTGCCGCGATTGCCACCCAGAACCCATCGCAGATTCCCACACAGAGAACCATTTATAACACTAATGGTCCTCAGGTAAATATGGGTGTGGATAACCGGTTTGGAGCCATACCTCAAAAGAGTACCGATGTGTATGTGCCCATTACCGCCGATTTCAGTGCGTTTGGACGATAGAAAGCGCATATTTGTTCACTACAAATAAACAAATATGCATAAAGGAGACTACGTATCAAGAGTAATGCGCGAAAATAAACCCTCCTTCCATGAACTTTTGAACCGCACCACCATCGATGAAAACATAAAGCGGCAGATTATCGATTTTGAAAACTATAAAGACACTTCGTTAGAGAAAAAGGGAATCTACGTTCACGGCGAGCCGGGTTCGGGGAAAACATTTTTTGTCGAGCGACTACTTAAGGAAATTGACTATGACATCATCAAGTACAACGCAAGCGATGTCCGAAACAAGAATCTTATTGAATCGCTCACCAGCCAGCATCTGGCTAACGTCAATGTTCTTGATATGATGAAACGCAAAAAACGGCGGCTGGCGATTATCATGGACGAGATTGACGGAATGAATGGCGGGGACAAGGGAGGCATCACCTCCCTCATTAAACTCATACGGCAGAAAAAGACGAAAAAGCAGCGCAGCGAGCATAAGAGCAATATTCCCATCATATGCATCGGCAACATGTCCGCAGACAAGAAAACAAAGGAGCTGATGAAGGTGTGTAATGTATACGAAATCCGTACCCCCACCAACGTACAAATTACGAAATGCTTGAAAATGGTGCTACCGGAATTTAAGAAATTTAGCAAACCCATGACAGAGGTCGCACTCAAGTACATACAAGGGGACCTCCGTAAAATGTACTTTCTTGCGGATCTCTATACAAAAAACAAGGAGGTTGTCGATGAGAATGCATTTGTCAAAATCTTCCAAACCAAGAACCATAATGACGACGTCAAGAACATCACGCGCCAGCTATTCTGCAAACCTGTGCCGTTTGACAAGTATGCTGATATTATGAACGAAACAGAACGCACTACCGTGTCACTCTTGTGGCACGAAAATGTTGTAGACCATTTTCACAAGGACTATCGGCATATCGGGGTATACAAGAAAATTTTGAATAACATATGTTTCGCGGATTACATTGACCGCATCACCTTCCAGTACCAGATTTGGCAGTTTAATGAGATGAGCTATATCATAAAGCTCATGACGAATAACCACATATATCACGCTGACCCCATTCTTAGGAACTGTATTGTGAGTCCGGAGATGCGATTCACAAAGGTCTTGACAAAGTACTCGTCCGAATACAGCAACCATAATTTCATATCGGGACTATGTCAGAAACTCGGACTTGATAAAAAGGATGTGTTGTGCTTCTTTCAGGAATTCCGGTATAGTCACCCTGACATGAATACGTCTGAAAATATATATCAACTGGAGTGTCTTATTGATGGGTATGATATATCTCGTTTGGACATAAAACGGATATATCGCTATCTGGACAAATCAATTACCATCGACCCTACCCTTCAGGATCCGCAATAATGCGAATCGAGGGGGTCATTGCCGACGGGTTCTTTTGCAATTGTTGTTCCAAACCTTTGCATTTTTCTTGCAATTGGCGTTTTTCAATTCCAAGAGAAGTAATCACATCCTTCATTTTATCAAGGCTTGACTGCATCTCCGCTTGCGTCGAGGTAGCTTTATCGAGTCTTGACTCGAGTGTCTCTTTTTCCTTCTCAAGTGTCTCTTTTTCCTTCTCGATTGATTGTTTTACACTAACCAAGTCATTGTATTTGTCTACTATTGATTTCAATCGGGTTTCGTTTGCACGTAATCCATCAAGGAGCTGAACACTTGTAATGTTCACGTCGTTTCCATTGGCATCTTTACGAACAAGCATGGGATTCTCCTTTACTTGATCGGTAAGTCTGCGAACATCAGCACTAAGTGTCTTGATAACGTCCAATACTTCGACGCGGGTCAGGTCTTTTCCTTTCACCCCCTTATAATCGAGAGTGATACCGGTGGCCTCGTTCTTGAAATCCTCCTTCAACTTCTCCTCCATCTCCGCCCTCTTTTTTTTAATCTCCGCGGTTTGTTTGATTACCTCGGGTTTGTTGATAGGACGCCCAGGTTCATAGTTTTCAAGAAGCCCATCGATGTCCTCCATGAAAAACTTGATGATGGATGTTTCAGATGGCTTTTTGATGAAATCTTCCACCTTCTTGGTGGAATCTTTGACAAGTTTGGGATGAGGGTTCTTGAGTAGTTCTCGTTTATCAAACGTGTTGTGTTCATGCGAGAAAACAAGAATGGTCTTCATAGGATCAAGCTGAACAAAGGGAATTGTATACTCTTTCAAAAACGCTCGTTCTTCTGCAATTGCAGCCTTGTCGTCATACTGAGTTTGGTCTAAAAGGCGTTTACGAAAGGCAAATGTGCCCGCAGTGGCATGGTTGGGTCCATATGGACCAAATTGAACCATGCGCTTAAGACCCTTGAAGTAAATGTAAATTTCACTTGACCCGGCGCAAAGAGCATCGGGATTGTTTGTCAAGGTTTCCACGGCATGAGAAACGCGGTCAGGTGGATAGTAGTCGTCGTCATCCATGTACACGATAATGCTACCCTTGGCTTTGGTGTGCATAAAGTTGCGCTTGGCGCCAAGATGCATCTTCTTTACGTAAAAGTACTTCAAGTTCACAATTCCGGCATTATCAAACAGGTCGCGCACACAATCCGTACCGTCGTCGATAACGACCCATTCCATGCGGTTCGTGGGATAGTCTTGGTTCTTATAGCATTTGATGGCGTTTTCGATAAATGGTCGGCGATTAAATGTGGGTGTACACACCGAAACAAACGGGTGATATTTTTTGGCTGGCATATGAAATAGCAGAGGACATTATTCTATGCTATTTAACGAGCAATATACATTATGGGTATGTTTCGGACTTATTTGGCGTCCGACGATTTATTGACGTCCGGTTCAACATCGTCTTGAGCACAGTTTCCATAGTTTGGATCCATGTTGAACATTTCACGAACATTGCATTCGCCTCGCATCATTGCATGAATCGGCGAAAATGAACGAGCGCTATGCGTTAAATAACGGTATACGGCCTGTTTAAATTCAGCTAATTCAATTCCGTCTGACCCGCCGGCGGGTTTTTTCTTATCTGGTTCGGTGGCACCATACTTGGCCCAGTCGCCATTGGGGTACTGTGTTTTGTACTCATTGTTGAAATATGTTTTAAAGTCTTTCAATATTTCCTGCCAGCGGTCGTTCGTATCGGTCCCGTGCTTATTAATGAGCAACTCCATCTTTTTCACGAGCTCCTTCATGTCAACACCCTGTGCTGGTTTCAGATTAAGGTATGTTTCCAAGAGGGTCCTTGCCGAGGTTTGGCCTGAGGTCATTAGGCTGTGTATGTACCACACAACAAGCAATAGTGTGAGGGCGGAAAACATGGGCACCGATAGCGCACGTATTGTGTTATTCTTGGCCCCTGAAAAGTCCATTGCCGCGGAACTCACAAGAGAGATCATGAGGATTGTGAATACGGGCATAAAGATGAGGGTAGAGAGTCGGGACATGAGTTTGGTCATCTTGGACACCCATCCCAGGATACCCGCCGGATCGGTCTCATCCACTACCCGTTTGATATCTTCATCAGGAATATCGACATTTCTTCCTGCAAATGTCGTGAAAAACGAATTGAATGAAGCCCCATCCGCCACCTTGGTAATATCAATATTCTTCATTACTTGAGACAAATTGGTTCCGAAGGATGTGATCGGGTAAAGTACCAGATAAAACAGGATGTAAATACCGACAAAGATGGGCGCGATGGCCGTTGTGAGCAAATACCCGCCCATGAATCGCAGGATATTGAACACCATGATAAATATGTTCATGGCAATGTCAATGGGTGGCCACGTTTTCCCAAGTTGCCAGTATGGTATGTAAAGACCATTGCCAAACGGCGATGCGTCACATCCCTTTTTCTCCTCATTGTCTCCTGTCCCCGGCATTCCAAATGGCATCTGTGATGTACCTTGTCCTGCCAGCTTTCCGAGGTCAAAGAAAGTGGATAAAAATGGGAATATCGTAACAAACGCAATGATCAACATAAGGGGGTATGGTGTAGCACCCTTTGAATTCAGTTTGAATTTCAACATGTCAGGAATTGCCGTGCGGAGGTATCCACTTCCGTAGTAGAGCGCCTGACTAAAGAGTGCCGCCATGACAAAAAAGATGAATGTGTACGAAATATTAATGCCGTATTTTGAGAGCATATTGCGCAAGCCATTAATTCCTTGCGGGATTTTTCGCATGACCAACATATTCACAATATCAAGTGCACGGATAGATGGTTCGAACAAGATAAAAAGCGGAACCAACAAGAACATCATACCGGACATTTTTCCGCTGGTGTCATTACCGTAACTGCAATACATATCCATGGTCTTCTTGTGATCAAACCCAAATAGCAGAGGCAGCCAAGAACCACCCGGTGAGTTGAACTTGGGTTGCGTTCCCGAAGGCGGGTTTATGTCATATGCTTCTTTGGGAGCTTCTTTATCTTCAGTGACAGTCTCCTTGTAGAACGAGAAAAAGTACATTCCGTAGGTGATTGGAATGGCAAACAGCACGGAGAAGATCCAGCAAATGTAGTTATAGATAATGTCCACGTCATGCGCCTGTTCCTCAGTCATGCCTTTGCGGAGGTCTTCGGGTCCATAGCTGTCGGTATTGATGGTCTCGCCGCCGCTGAAAATCAGATATATCAGTATTGCCAGCAGGTAAATCAAGTGTGGAATGAGGTCCAATATATACTTGATTGCCTTTGCAATCGCATCAGTTGCCCTCGAAAACGGCCCTGGTTTATTGACGTCGGTACCCTCGTCCTTTACATTATCATGACCATCATAATCGCTGTCATTGAGTCCAAATGTTCCATTAAGAAATCCGTTGTCGAATCCTTCTTTCGCCTTTTCGTCATGTATGTTTTTCACGGGCGGTATGTTCATAAAGTTTTCGTATCGTTTCTTTGTTTTCAGACTACGGAGTTTCTCCATCATGTCCTTGACGGAAAAGTCCTCAACGACGGTGTTTTGATTGTCGGTTTTCCAAGATGTTTCGTTCATAGTATATACTATGAATGAGGTAAAAAACCATTACCATACGCACAGCTTAGCGAGCGTACATAAGACCACAGTTGCCGCCAATGAACGAAAGCACATTGTACCGCTCTTCGTACAATACAAAGTTGTATGCGTAGTCAAATAGTTGGTAATTCAGTTTGCGAACACCAATGGGTTGTCCCTCTGCATTGCAAATGACATCGAAGTTGGCGTTTTCTAAATCAATGTCGGGTATGTGGGTAGTGATTTCAAGCTCAACGTTCTTAAACTTGCTCATGTTAATGGCACCCGACGGTTGGTACTCGCGCGTATCGGAATTGAGTGCAAAGTTGTAGCAGTAGAGCCCTTCTTTGGCGAACCCCTGGGTGCGCGTATACTTTTCGATGTAGTCAAATACGCCGCGGGTGAGGATGTTCTCGCGATAGTCTCCGTTCATCAAGATCCCCATGGTTTCCAGTATGTGTTTGCGGTTCACAGTTTTAAAGTTACCGGTAATATAGAGCCCCGTGTTTCGTCCGTCCTGGGGATCGATTGCCGGACCATAGTTTTTTGGGATAGCGTTGGGTGGTATTAGACTTCCAATGTTTATGGGTGCCAATTGTACCGTTTCTGGCATACGTCGATACGGCCAGTTGGTATAGTTGCTCCATTCATTGCGCATGTTTACGTCGTTGCGTTGTAAGAACCACATCCAGTTTGAAACCATGCCAGAAGACATCAGCTTCAGTTTCTTTGTCCCGGTGACGTTTTCGAATTTGTGTTCATATACATCCTTGACGAGGTACACGTGATCCTCGCGCGCAAACTTGGTAGCTTCTTCGGGTGATAAAAAGCAGTATGTCGCCATCAAATGAACGTCTGCATTCCATGTATTCACCCTGTTTTCATAATAGCTTGCGTCACCGAATACACTGGGTGGTGTCTGGAGAAATCGGTACATCTGGAACCGATCTTCGTTGAAATCAGGGCGGATGTACGGGTAGTTGTATTGACTGTCAAAAACGTCGCGCACTTGAAAAAGGTCCTGGATGGGACGAAGCGTTACGGAAATATTCAATGTATTATACTGAAGCGCAATCAGTGGGAATGCCCGACGCTGATCCAGTGTAAACCACGAATTGATGGGGATGTAAAGATTGCGGCCGCGAATCGACGGCTCGGCGCCCGTCGTAGATTCCGTGTAAAAAGCAGACGGATACGTATTGACCCGACCATCTACATTTCCCGGGTCATGCAGTTCAGACGTATTTCCGGACATGCTGTCAAAGAGGGCCTTCTTTTCGGTAGAGAAATCGCGGTCCACAACTCCTGCAAGGTAGTCACCGGTGTATCTCTGAATTACCGTGGACCCGCAGCTCAATACAACCTCCTTAATCATACGAACGCCAATTTCCCGAATCCAGCGAAACTCGTAAGGAACCCATCGATTGTTGGTATGGATAGACGGATGATAGATGGGGCTCCAAATATCGGGCAGCGTAACAACAATGTATGTGTCCATCAACAATTCGGCATAGCGAGGGATACGGAAATTAAATACGGAATCCTCCGTCGGACGCAGCTCACGCAGACCGTCGTAATCAATGCGAAACTTCTGAAGTCCAAAATTGGTATATTTAGCGTAGGTGACCTTAAAGAAGGTCTTTGTAGGGTTACCGTTTAATATCACATTGTTAGCGCCTACTGCTTTTAAATTGAGAAGACCTCCTGCCATTATTATATACGTATATACTATACTCTATATAATGATGCCAACCTTAAACATAAAAGTATTATTCTTGATTGCCTTCATCCTGGCTGCGGTTATTGTTTACTGGATGCCGCAGAAAGAGGCGTTTAACCCGACACATATCTTTGACCGCGGTGTCAGTATCAGCAGCTATAAAGGCAATGCGTACCTCCCCCTTCAGAATTACATGATTAAAAGCAGTTACAATAGCGCGATTGACGATAACGATTTTGTCAGCAAAGACGCCATCAAGTATGTCATTGGTCGCGGCTGTCGATTTCTGGATTTTGAAGTGATGGTGCGTGATGGTCAGATTGTAGTTGGACGCACCACAGATAAGAACTATGAGCTTACTGAAACACGAAACCATATTCCCATTGAGTCCGCGCTTGAGACTGCTATGGGATACGGCTTCGTAAATAGCACGCCCAATCCAACCGACCCACTGTTTTTACATCTGCGCATCAAGGTCAATGACCAGGATTACAATGCATACGGCGCCATTGCCAAAAGTGTCAGTCATATTGTCGGCGACCGACTCTACAAGGGTCGTATAGATCCTTCTGTAACGCCACTCCATGATCTCAAGCGCAAGGTGGTCCTCATTGTCGATAATACCTATGACCCGTCTTTCAAAACGCGCATGCAGTGCAACGCCACTGACAAATGCTACGATCTTGGTAAGCTGATGAACTTGGAGTCAGGAACAAAGGAGATGTGCCGTAAAAAGCGGTTCGTTGACCTCCTTGACGAGCCCCAATTCAGCGCAGACTTCAACAACAACGGGGCCATCACGAACCGCAACGGGCTTGTGATCGGCGTTCCGGAATTTTATGCAAACAGTGATATTGGTGCGCCTCTCATCTATTCACTGGTGAAATCTCAGTGTATCCAGATACCGTGCTATCGCATGCATTTCAAATCCCGTAACCTCCATCTATATGACGAGTTTTTCAATCATCATAACTCTGCCATCGTGCCGCTCGAGAACGCATTGGCCTATGCCAGGAGAGCAACGGAGTAATTTAGTTTTCATTCATAACGCATGAATGAAAATATGTATGGTTAGTATAAGAATGACTACACCAGAAACATGCAATACTGCAGTAAATTTCCATGATTGTCAATTGGCCATCGTTCGGGATCGCGCGGAAAAACTTTCCGACATCCAGAAAAAGGCGATTGCCGGAGACAATAACGTAATAAATATGTTAAATATAACTCGGGAATTTATTCGTCGCAAGCGTCTGGTGTGTTACGGAGGTTCGGCCATCAACGATATCCTACCTCCGGACGAGCGTTTTTATGACCCGGTCAAAGACGTACCTGACTATGACTTTTATTCGATGAACGCGTTGGACGACGCCATTGAACTTGCGGACATATTCTACAAAAAGGGGTACGCGAATATTGAAGCAAAGTCGGGTGTCCACCATGGGACATACAAGGTGTTTGCAGATTTTGTGCCCGTAGCAGATATCACGCAGATACCCACGCAATTGTTCAAAAAACTGCAAAAGGAGGCAATGGTCATCAAAAATATCCATTATACGCCTCCTGACTTTTTACGAATGAGCATGCATTTAGAATTGTCCCGGCCTCTTGGAGACGTCTCGCGATGGGAAAAAATTGCGAAACGGCTGGAACTTCTGGATCGTTATTATCCGATACGCGGCCATGTCTGTACGGCACTGCCTCCGTCAAAAATGACGGGTGATACACAAAACATTCAACAAACTATTTTTAATATTGTCAATCAACAAGGTGGCGTGTTTTTCGGCGCGTTTGCCGCCGGCATGTTTCTGAAAAATGGGCGTGTGGGTTCAACCCCCAGTTTTGACGTTATTGTCAACGAACCGAGTCGGGTATTGGACATTGTGAAGGCGGCCCTGGCGAACCGTAATCTGACATTAACGGTGGATCACCGAAAAGAAGCGGCGGAGTTAATCCCCGAACACTATATCTTGACCGTGAACGGCAGTGCACGACTGTATTTGTATAAGCCAATTGCGTGCCATAATTACAATGTTATCAAGATTAATTCCTTTTCTGTTCGGGTTGCCACCATTGATACTATACTGGCATTTTACCTTGCTTTTGTATATGTCAGCGGAAATGATTACAACACGAATCGACTTATGTGTCTGTCACAACAGTTGCATGAGCTTCACCGCAACCGTCATGTATCCAATAAGCCTATTATGCGTCGATATACGCTGCCCTGTGTCGGTAAACAACCCACATTGCGTGATATGATGGTTACCAGAAGCAAAATGCATACAACGATAAAAAACAAAAAGTCGCGGGAGTACATGTCGTGGTTTCTCAAGTATGACCCGAGTGCTCCGCGTGTATCGCGTTCTAAAAAAGGCGGTACACGCAAAAATCGCAAGTAGATGACTAAATGCTGGTTAAGAACTCAACAAATTTTTGACTGGAATAGAAAAACAACCCGAATACGGCGCTCTTGAGCATCACGCCATACATGTTGAGATTACCGTCAGAGTTCAATATGGGTAACCATGTAAGATGGTTCCACATAAGTCGTCGAATTAACGCCGTTTGGAACAGGAAAAACAGTACCGCTACAAACATGGCCTGTTGAAGCTCGTTCACAACTGCGTCAAATAACTTTCCCTTATCCTTCTCCTCGGCCCTTTGGATCCTTGCATCTTCGGCCGCATAGTCAGCGATGAAATCGCGGGTTGGTGGAGGCGGTGGGATATAATCAGGCTGCACCGCCTCGTCTTGGGTAACCGTCGTTGTATCCATGGGGATGTCGCGCGACGGAAGAGGTTGCTCTGCAACCATTTGGTTAAAATTAGGATGATCTTGTTCTTGCGGAGGCAATGGATTCTGGTCAGAAATTCCATAAGGGTTGGGATGAACATTGATGGGGGTGTAATTCGTGGCCTGCTCCTTCACCATCGTATTTGTTAAATTGGACGGATGGTCGCCCGTTGGTAGATCACTAATGCGCGTGACGTTGTTCATACAGTATACAACACATCGATACTTATTTGTTACATTTGCAACGAATAAGTTATTGTGCAATTGGCAAGGTTCTTTTATGCGGCATGCACTGCGACTCTTCTACGGCATATTTGTAGCACTTTCCGTCGTACTTGTACACGCG
>Ga0181580_10001776_pt1 | contig 17359 bp, 18 predicted proteins | sample 071ome_23_FD_132413 | JGI IMG/M metagenome (GOLD analysis project Ga0181580, IMG submission 132413) | Coastal salt marsh microbial communities from the Groves Creek Marsh, Skidaway Island, Georgia - 071403BT metaG (megahit assembly) | ecosystem: Environmental > Aquatic > Marine > Intertidal... | reverse complement strand
TCCCGCCGCTATGCCAGAAACCGAGGTAGCACCAGAGCCTGCCGTAGAGCCAGTGCAAGCTGTATCCCCCGTAGTAGAAACAGACTTGCAGGTTGCGCAACCTGCAACAGAACCTACACCCGAAGCCATTAGTCCTGTAGTTGAGGAAGAACTGGTAACGGCTGAAGACATCGAAGGTGAAGTCCAAAAAGACCAAGACATCGCACGAACACTAGCGGCAGAAGTTGAGTCAGATAACGTAAAAGTAGCTGGCCCTATTACTTTAGAACAGCCTGTTATAGCGGCTATTGCTCGACACTTGCGAAGTCCTAAAGCGTCTGGCCTGAATGTAGTTTACGAGCCGGGAACGGCTAATCCTGTAGATGTTGCCCCCGAGGTGTCTGCTCAAATTGACGGGGTGCGGCAGGCTGTATTTGCTGTAGCGCAAGCTAAGGCTAGTTACGACAACGTGGCTAGCAACATACTGGACAAAGATACAGACGCGGATATTGTAGGTAAAGAAGATACAGCTACCGCTGTAGCTGAAGCTAATTACGAAAAACGCGAAACAGCACGACAAAACCTAGTGACAGCAGTAGAAAATTTTATAGCTGTTGCAGGTAGTCCACAAAACGCAAACGCAATTATCGCCGCGTTCAAGACTACTAAAGAAAAACGTGGCAAGAGCAGAGATTTAAACAGCGCAGAGTCAGAGTTCTTAAGTGGTGTAATGCCTACCAAACGTGGGCTAGCTTATAAAAAACTCGCTGGGTTCCACCAACAGCTTGACATAGGGCTGTCTAGCGCTTTCCGTGCTTACGCAAATGGTGAGTTAACCGCTTCACCTGACTTTGCACCCAGAAGCGCCCCGGTTCGACAAAACAAACAACAACGCGAAGCAGAGAAAAAAGCTGGCATACGCTTGTTTGAACGGGATTTACAAGCCGCAGTAGAAGGCGGCGCGTTAGGTAACAGCGCAAGGACTACACCTGACCGAGCTACTGAGCGCAAAATAGATGACGCTGTGAAAAGCGAAAAAGCTAGGCTGAAGGAGCAACGAGACAACAAAACTTTAACCGTGCCCCAGTACAGAAAAGCCGTAAAGGACGCTGAAGCAAGAGGGCAGGCCGCTAAAGACGCTGAGCAAGCAAAAATTGACGCTAGATTAGCGGAAACTCAAGGGTTTGAGGCTCTTATTAATAGAGCTTTGGACACAGGAGTTGCCAACGTAACAGAAAGACTAATTGCTAAATTAGCGCGTAGAGCCATAAAAGCACGCCGAGGTGCGGTCATCCCTGATCCTGTTATTGAGTTTGGTGATGAGTCTAGCTTTGACCCAAATAAAACTGCTGGCGGCACCATAACACTCAAGCGTGAAAGTAGCCCAGAAGTTGTTGCACACGAAGCCTTGCACGCTTTGTTGCAGGGTTTTGTTTACGCCAACAGGAGTACCAGAGTACCGGGGCATGACCCAGAAGTAGTTAAAACAGTAGACCTACTTCGTGGTTACGTAAAAACTCTTGTTAGCTTGGACATGGATAAGTTAAACGACCCCCTAACGCCAGCGCAAAAAGCTAAAGCTAGCGAAGCTATAAGCGTGCTTCGTGACTTAGTAAACCGTGGCGATGCAAATGGGGAAGTAGACGCAGTACTTGAACTTATTTCATACGGCAACACCTTGCGTGATATGAAGATGTTGCTCACCAGAGTAGAACGTCGTAGAACCGAAAAAACGGCGGATTGGCGTACAACTTTAAGGGGCATATTTGAAGTAATCCGTAGGTTGTTAAACAAACTTACGGGGGCTTCAGACACAGCCGCGAACGACGTAATTGACGCCACAGTTGCCTTACTTGAGGGCGTAACAGCTAAGCCTGTAGCTCCCAAAAAAGGCAAGAAACTAATGGTAGGTAAGCCAGTTAAAAAGCTACCTCTAAATGGCACAGCTAACCCCGCTGAATTTAATATCGACTTACGTAATGAAGTAGCTGGTAAGGATTGGGTAATTTCTAGCAAAGTTATTTTTGATTTGCTTGGTTGGGACAAACGTATGAAATGGTCAGGCGAAAAATTGTCTGCCTTAAACAAGTACATCAAAAAGAATTTACCTTGGGTGGAGTCGTTTGTTCGTGGGTGGGAGCCTACTTACGGCGACAAGACCCTTGGTCGCATGATTGATTTCTTAAAGTCAGACAAGCACAACGGCTACCTACGTGCAGAAGTATTCGCTGACATAATTATGCGGAGCGACAAAGAACTAGTACAAGATATGTTTGCCTATTTAGACGGCAACAAAAAAGCATTGGAAGGCAATCCGCATAGGGAGCAGTACGAAGAACTGCTTAACTCTTTGCAAGACTTTTTAGATACGTACATAGAAGCTCTGCCGGAGAAAGAACGGGATAAGTTTACTGCTAGACCGCTTAGCGAGTCTTTGCTGTTTGTCGAGACTAAGGAAGACATAGGTAGCCAGACAATCGGCAAGATGCGTAAGATAAGTCGCATACTGGGCCGCAAACGTGAAATAGAAGACAACATAGAAGAACAGTTGATGTTCGACGAAGATGGCGTACTTAATACCCAAGACGCTATTTATGTACGCGCTGTTAAGTACGACAAAGACGGCAAGGAAGTTGATAAAGTGTACGCCCGTGCAGACATAGCGGCTAAAACTGGCAATGTCATTACGTTTGAAGATAACAACGGCAACCTTAATACATACGTAGTGGCAGACCCCGATGCAAGGTACAAAGTAGCTTACACAAACGACAAGAAGCGGTATGTATTTACTACCAATATGTCGGCCAAGCAGTTGTTGAGAGGTGAAGCTAGGCGCGAAGACAGGGAAAAGTTAGCAAACGCCGTTCGTAATACCGTCGCTACACTCGCTAACTCTTATTCTTCTGGCGAATTTATTAGCGCTCTTGCCGCGTCAGGTCGTAAGGCTGATGGTTCGCTAGATATTTCAGAAAGCGCCGAACCTGTTTACGTTTTTGACAGCGTTGAAGAACTCAATGCGTACAGCGAAGCAATGGCTGAAATAGATGGGTATGTGCCTAAAGTATACGAGGGCCAACTTATACCCACCGTAGGCGATTCAGTGGCTACAGAATCCAGAGTAGGAGACACACTGCGTGTCACTGGGTCGTATGTAAAGTTTCCCCCCAACGAAGTTATTTGGGGTGAGTTAGCTGGCAAAATCGTATCTGGGCCAGTGTATAGCGCCATGCACGACGCCACAAATAAAGAAAACATATTCCAAGGAGACTTGGCTAGAAAATACAATACAACTGTACGTTGGTTTAAAAAGTCAAAGACCATATACAACCCAAGTACGATTGTTACTAACGTAGCATCCAACGTTACTCTTATGCTAGCGCATGGTATACGCCCATCTACAGTAGCTAAAGCCGCCAAACTATTGAAGCGGTACTACGTAGATAAAGACCTTAAAGGTGCTGACCTAGAGCTAATGTCTGCGTTTATGAACTCAGGCGCTTTGTTAGGCAATTTTTCTAGCCAAGAAGTTAAAGAAAGTCTTAGCCAAGCATTTGCTGACAACATGTATGAAGATAAAGCTGGCGTACACGGTATAGTGGCGCAGTTGCTTAGCGTTGAAAAAGCTAAAGCACAAGCCTTCAAAAAACATATCGGTGATATGAAAGGCAAAGCTGATGTTATTGATGACAAAGCGATTGGCTTCTATGCCTATGGCGATAACATTTTCCGCATGGCGGCATTTATGGACTACGTTGGCAAGATACAAGCCGACAACGGTAGCGTGCCTGTAAGCAAAGCACAGCTAAAAGAAGCCGGTATCGCCGCTCGCAAGATGTTTTTAGACTACGATATTGACTCGCGGTACTTGCAACTACTGCGCCAAACCATTGTACCGTTTGCATCTTGGACATACGCCATCATGCCTGTGTTGAGCAAAATTATTGTTACTCAACCTTGGAAGCTCGCTAATATCATGGGCGCTTACGCCATGATCGACACAGTTGCTTCTGCCCTTGTTGGTGATGATGACGAAGAAACTCGCAGGCGTATGGGAGAGTTGTACAACGAGCGTCTGTTTGGCATTGGGCCACACGCCATGATCCGCGTGCCGTTTTTTGGCGACGAAAATAACCCTGTTTATATTAAGCTGGGTAACTACATACCGTTACACAGCACGTTCAAGGGTACGCCTAATGGTACGTTCGGTATTGAAGGGTGGCCGTCTGGCTTAGCGCCCACTGGCCCAATTATTAGTGCGCTTTCTATGGCGATAAATAAAGACTCCTATACTGGCAAAGAAATTTGGGGTTCCACCGATAGCGCTTACGACCGCATGGTTGAGTTTGGAAATCAAGTAACAGACATAGTATTACCCCCAATTATTGCTTCTAATGCGCGAAAAAAGTATGAAGAAGCTCTTGAAGGTAAACTTGGCATAACAGGCGGAAGAAACCCGTCTACTGACCCAACAATGGTGGTATTACAAGCGTTCGGTTTGAAGCTGTACCAACCCAACACCGCAGAAGAAGCTATGTGGAAGCAATTAGCCGCTAAAAAAGCCGTGCGCGAGTACCAAATGGCGATGTCTAGGGCACGGCGGGAGATGGCTAGGTCAGGAACTTATGACGCAGAAGCGCTGGCCTCAGAGCTAGAACGTTTGCGCGAAGATATGCTTCAAGAGATTGATGAAGTTTTCAATAGAGACTAAACTTAACCCTCAACAAACGGAGACGTTGATATGTACGGTATGAAGAAAGGCGGTTCTCGCAAAGTAAGCCACAAGTCAGGCGCTATGGCTGACCATGCTGGCGGTGGTATGGGTGTTGCTCAGAAGATGAGCAAGGAGTCCAATGTGTCTATCGGCGCTCAGAAAATGGTGAACTTCATGTCAGACAGCGGCCACACTGCGCCTAAGCTGAACAACGACATGGCTCACGATTTCCGTCCGGGCGGTGAAGTCTCTCCCCAGTAACTACTTCATCTTTGCCTTTTTAGTACGGGCAAATGAGCGGTTCTTGGACTTCGGGGTAACGCGCAGATTGGATTTGCCGTTACCCCCGCCCTTGGCGATAGGCTTCTTGTGATCTACATCCTTGCCGTCGCCCTTGGTAACTTTCCCTTTCTTAGCCATCGTAGCCCGTGCCGCATTACGCGCCGCACGGTTTTTCTTCTGCTTGGGCTTTGAGTGGTAGTTGTCGTACTCTTTACGGTAGTTTCGCGCCATGCGAGCCTCCTAAGATAGCCTTTAGGACAGTGCTGTTCTTTACGGCTTCCGACCCGTCCAGCCCATCCAAGAATCTGGGATGTGTTAAGTCTACCATAATGCAGAAAGCCTGACCCGGATTGTGGCCGGGGCAACCCTTGAATAACGTGACTCTTTCCCGTTCGCTAATCAATGCGCCCATATCACGCAGTTCCCGCGTTACGCGGTCTATACCGTCACGGGTGCGCTGTAGCCACCGCTTCAACATCGCGATATTAATCGCTACGTAGCTACCCTTAAGTATATTGTTGTTAGCGTCGTAAATGATTTTTTCCCTAGCAACAGCGGTTGTCGGGGGCGGCATCTGTACGTTCTCTTTCTGGCTACCTTGTTGTTGAGATGAGTGTATAATCTCGTCATTATGTTCTTGAAGAAACTGCCCAAGGGTATCAATAGCATCTACCGCATTCTTGCTCTCATAATCGTGAGTGGCCTGTACGTGGGCAATCCAATCCTTAGCAACTTCATCAGCATCGAAGCTAACCAGCCCCAGCTTGATCGCAATCTTTGACATTATCCATCCAGACACGATCATAGGCTCGGCGTACTTATCCACAGCTTGAAACACAGGGCCAAACTTGGCGATAAACTTAGGCTTAAGTGTCTTAAACAGCGCCACATCTCCGCCGACATTTATGACAGCCGACACCAGTTCTGGGTACGCCCAGCCATAGTTGTGAAATATCTCCTCCACAAACCGCTCTGCGGGGCTAGTACCTGACTCGTCCTTCTCGACAAGCGTGCGGTCATCATGTACGTACTCAATACACCTAGCTCGTAGCGCACTGTCATTAGTCTGCGCTAAATCAAATTGCTGGTGGAACGATACGTTGGCAGATACGAAGGTAGGGCCGGTCCATCGGGCTGGATCACGCAGTTCCCTACGCTGATCCATAGCGTTCTTCTCTACACCAGAGCTTATGTCATACACCATATTGACTGCTTCATCAGGATGCACGGTAGTAAGCTCATCTATTGTACAAGGTAGCTGGTTAAGTACGCCCCGTATCTTAAACATGGCGTTGGCAGTGTCTCTACGTTGTAGCAACATCTCTTTAGGGTTTCCGAACAGGCTGTTGATGGCGTACAGCGCCAAGGTTTTGCCTGTCGTTGTCTTGGGCGAGTAGATCGACACAAAACCCGTACAGTTACCTGCGGCTCGGCTGAGCACGCTCCCCATCGCCATAAACATCATCATGCGGAGCATCTTGGCTTCTGGCTTTTGCAGAATCTGCATGGCCTCAACCCAGTTCTCCTTCGATCCCACTGGCTTTATTAGATCGTCAAACCGCGTAGCCGCACCCTTCAGCCTGCGCTTCACCCCGCTATCAACTTCATTGCCGATAACTGTATGTCCACACAGAAAAGTCTCGTCCTTCTGCCAGCCAAAATGTATGTAATCTATCCCCGTGGGGTTTTCGCTCTGTACTTTCGCTAGATAATCCACGATAAACAACCTCAATCTTTCTTGTTGTGCCCCCGTCTTGGCGTCAAATATCTGCCTGTGGTGTAGAAACTTAGTGAAGGACGGGCCGTTAACCAGCACATCCATTTCGTGGTCTTCTTCAGTCCAGCCTACCATCGGGTATTTGACCGACAGACGGAAGGTAGACAGCCCAGTTTCGGGGTTCTTGTAGATGCCCAGAACGTGCATCATGTAGTGCGACACCAATACCCATTCTACTTGTTCAACAGTTGTTGGGTAGCCGTTAGCATCGGTGGACTCGACCTTTTCGCGTACTTCCTTGTATACGCAGTTGTCGCGTATCACGTAGCCTTGTGGTAACTCTATCTCTTCTTCGCCCTTGTCCGTTTCCACTGTCAACGAGGTGGTAGAGCTAAGACGGGCGGGACTCTTTATGGTGTCCTTGTGAGGACAGCCGTTGCATCCAGATGGGCATAGGCGCTCAAACGTCTCGCAAGTTGTCGGCCCATGACTACCCCAGCCATCCAGCTTGTTCATGTTGGACTTGAGGTCAAAGTCAGGGTGCTCCCCTGCAAGCCGTATTACAGCCTCCTCGGGGTCTGTACAGTGCTTTGCGATGCCTAGTGATGCCCTCCACAGGGGTTCTTCTACTTGCTCCCCTGCGGCGTCCATGAAGCCCCCGCTAGCGACTAACGCACGTATCTGGGTACAGTGTTCTGCTACGCGGTCTAAAACAACGTCGTTAGTGCCCATAATCGCGTCAGCAATAGACGACTTTTTAGGCTTTTTCTGCTCTGGCTCTTTTACTACCCACTTCTTGAGTATGCCTGCCAACATCATAGGGTCAAAATCTTGACAGTTCTTTACAACTTTGACCGGCTTCCAATCGCTGGACTTTTTATGGTGCGATCCCACAGGGCGCAACACCATAGACGGGTCGTGAATCTTGGAAGTATCTATGTCTAACCCATGCTCAGCCAGCGCCACACGAAGCGCCTTGGACAACTGCACCCACGTTTTGGTGGGAAGTTCCTCTGTTAGCGGCCAGTAAACATGCAGTCCCTTGCCAGAAGACACCAGCATAGGGAAGGGCATTTGCATTTGTTCCAGTACATCTTTCAGTGCTTTTACAGCATCCATCTGATTTGTGTACTGTTTGTCATCGCCAATGTCTAAATCAAACGCTAGTGCTTTGAAATACCTCGCAAATTCTGCTTTCCTGTACCACTTCTTTTTTCCGTTTTTGTTTACGTATTCGTGGTCTGCGAATGAACCTACCGTGTAATACACCGTCACGTTCGGATGTTTATCACACTGGGCTATACGAGCCGCCGCCTTATCATAATCCGCGTAGTCATACGAAGCCTCCTGCCAAAAAAATCCCTCTTTGACGTTACCTTGTGGGTCTGGCTTCCAACAACAAATTACTAGCTGATCTGACTTGGCGTGAACACGGGTTAAAAATTCTTGTGTCTCCACGCGGTTGCCCCCTAGACGAAAAAGCCCCGCTGGACGCGGGGCCGTACACCATAACATTTATTCATCAAAAAGATCAGCAATACTGTTAGCTAAATCGTCCGATGCCTTTACTGGTTCTACTTTTGGCTTCTTTTTAGGGGCTGGCGGTTCTTCTGCAACCTCCTCTTTTGCCTCAAGTTTCGTCTCGGCTTTGGGGGCTTGGAGTGTCGCGCTTGGCTCAATCTGCCGTGTAGCAATCTTCACTGAATCATGCTCTGTAAGCCTCTCCAGCGAGTCCAGCTTGTTCTCTGGCACGTAACCCTTGTGCTTGAATTGGATTCGGGGGTAGCTCGCCTCATCGTCAAATCCAAGCTCTGTAACAACTTCTTCGGGTGTCAATCCGTAGTTCCCCAGTTCTTTGAAGTACTCCCGCAAGCCGCGCATCGCTGATACGGGGATCGTTAGGCTGTACACCTTGGATGGATCTGCGGCGGCTACAACAGCCAGATGCCGTTGGTCAGCGCACAGCTTAGATTTACTGCCACTAGGTAAAATCTTTGAGCCTAGCTCGTTGTTGGGACACCCTGCACAGCTAGCACAGACGGGGTTCTCTACAGAAGCGTGAGGTTTTACGCCATCAGTAGAAAAGCAGTCAGGGGCGGTGTTTTCACCATCATAAGCCCTGCCATAGAATACCTTGGATACGCGGGGGTTAGCGCCCACGATAACAACGTCCAAAGTAGTTCCCACTACAGTTTCTACGCCAGACTCCACCAGCCGGTAACGTGAAGACCGGATACTGATTCTGGGTATGCTTGAGCCTTCGCCCGAGTTGCCTACAATAGCTCCAGCTACGGCAGACTTCTTGCCTGATTCATTACGCTGACGGATACGTTCAGCAATATGGTCTGGTACATTCATTACATTAGACATGATTAGCCTCTCTGATTACGACGGAAGTTGAATACCTTAATGGTGTTGTAGTTGATCCCCGGTGGCAGTTCGCCGTGGGTTTCAAGGTGGTCACGTACAGCAGTCTTGGATGCCCTAGACTCCACCAGTTCCCAAGCGTCATGCTCTTTACAAAACGCAAAGAAATCTTCTCTGGAGGCAACGGTTGCCGATTGATGCGAGGACCAGTACGCCGTACCAAGGCTGGTCTTTATAGACTCTAGCCCGTCTTCTTGCGCACGTGCCGTAAACCAGTTCTCTAGTAAAATAAGTTTCTCTTTAAGGGAGGCTTTATTAGCCTTGTACTCCCTGTCAAGTTGGTCTATTTCGCCACGCACTTGGGCGTAGCGAGTAGCCGCTTCTTCGTAGTTCATAGGTTACTCCTAGTAAGTTAGTCATCGTCATGGTTTATCCCTTGTACTAAATCAAGGAATTCCGTAAGCACGTTTTTCTTGTGCTTCAAACGACTATAAAGTTCTTCTTCAAACTTCGTAGCCGCTATGTGCCATACGGTAGTCTTGCCCTCTGTGCTAAGACGCCGTATACGCGCATTTGCTTGTTCGTACTGCTCAAGTGAGTAAATAGGTGCAAACCAAATTATGTCTTTTGCCGCTGTTAATGTCAAACCATGCGCCGCGACTTTGGGGTGCGCCAACAAAATTTTGGGTGTGTCAGTGTACTGAAAGTTATTAAATATCTCGTCTCTCTTTTTCTTACCGACATCGCCGTTTACTAGTGCTACGTCATAGCCATCCGCTAAAAGTTTTTCTTGCAACCAAAGTTGCACTCCTTTGAGGGGTACAAAAACGATAACCTTGTCGCTGATCTCGTTAAGTAGCTCAGTCAGAGTAGCGTAACGTTCTTTTGCGTCGATCTTTATAGAAGTACCTTCGCCATATACAACGCCACAACAAATTTGCAGTAGCTTTGACAGCATTACCGCTGTGTTAGCCGCAGTAACCTGTCCTTCGGAGAACGTTGTTACCGCCTTGTCTTGCATCTCTTTAAACGCTTTCTTCTGCTGGGACGTTAGCTCAGTCGCCCTGTTGACAAAATTGGTGTCTGGCAGGTCTTTACACTCGTCCAGCGAGAACCGTATTGATGGCTGTAGCACTTTCTTGCAGGTGTCCAAGGCGTCTGGCCTCGGTATCCACTTAAACTGCGACACCTTCTTCATCACAGTTTCTTTGAAAGATGTGTAGCTTCTGGCTACATGTGGCGATTCAACAAGCCTCGCTAACGTCCACGCATCGGCTGGCGTCTGCGATATGGGTGTGCCTGTCAGTAACCACAACCAAGGCTGGTGTTGCTTCAGCCAATTAAAAAATATCTTGTACCGTTGTGAGCTAGGCGTCTTGAGCGCGGTCGCTTCGTCGTAGATAACAACGTCAAAATCATTTAGTTCTTTGCTTAGCCCCGTGAAGCCATCGTGGTTAATGATGACGTACTGGACGCCGGGGGTGTCTAGCAACTTAAGCCTTTTCTGTCGTGTACCTGTGCAGATAACAAAGGATCTGTGCGGCAGGTGCATCTTTAGCTCTCTACCCCAAACTTCTTTGGTGGTTGATAAGGGCGCTATGATTAAAACTTTTTTGGCTTCGCCAGCAGTTATCAGATAGTCAGCGGCCCAGATAGAGCTTATTGTCTTACCCGTCCCCGGAGCATTTAGGCACAAAGCACGCTTATTAAGGGACAGAAACTCAGCGGTGTTTCGCTGGTGCTCCATCGGCTCAAAGCGAGCAGGGTAGTCGTAGTAGTAACCAATAGGGGAAGGCACAGTAATGCCCATGTTGCGCAAAACCATACACTCTTGCACGCCGTGCGGTACAACGAGTAAATCTTCCCCATCTTTGCGTAACGTCTTTGCGTGTGGCATGACGGTCGCAATGTCATCATTAATAGATGACTTTAGAACGACTTTCTTTTGTTCTGGCACTACAAGCACAGTGCGGCCCACCCCCTAAACTCAGCTTCCCAACCTGTCAGTGACACGCCTTCGCGAACGATCCAGCACTGTCCCCCGCTTTGCAGTATGCGCCCTATCTCACGAACTTGATTGGCGGTTGGCTCGTTTTTGCCGAACTTCGTTTCGATACCAAAAAACTGGCCGTTCACCTGTCCGATAAAGTCAGGTATACCCGAGCGCCCGTAGCCGTTCGCAGGGGGCATGAAGTAGTAGCATTGATCTACTGAGTCCAGCACCTTGCGAACGGCCTTCTTTACGTCACCTTCATTCTTCATGCGTACAGTGAAGCGCCAAGGATGAAGCCCATACCAAACAACACAGCCGCAATCAACACATGCTCAAAACTAATTGTTTCGATAAAAGTTGGCTCGCTTTTTGCGGGGGTTGACTCTGGCTCAACAGGCGGTGCTACGGGAATATTAAGAAACGTATCAAACGAGTTTTACCGTTTCAGTTTGTTCAGCCTGTTAGCTATTGAGCTTTCTGAACGCCGCAGAGTTTTAGCCATCTCTTTATAGCTAACGCCGTCTGCCTTCATTTCAAACAGTTTTTGGTCGTGTTTTGCAGACCATGCTTTGTACTTAGCCACTATCGTCTCCTTAGTCTAGCGTCTGGACAAATTTCCTTTGCAGGACACCACGGACACAACCCGCTTGGCTTGGTTTCAAACACACCCAAGTCAATCGTTTCATGCACGCGATCAATGCGAGGCTTCAATGCGCCCCACAGAGATTCTAAATATCGACGTTCATACGTCGTGTTCGTCGTTTTGTTAAACCGTAACCAAATAAACGAGGTCTTTACTGTCTGCACTTCGGGGAAGTGCCAGAAGATCATCGCCGCAAACAACTGTAGCTGTGTGGGCGACTCTCTTACCTTACCTGTTTTGTAGTCTAAACAGTATGCTGTGTCGCCGTCAATAACTAAAACGTCAGCGATTGATCGAAAGTACGCATCATCTGCAAACCAATCAACTGGCTCAAGATTCTCATTCACCGCCATCTGGTATTCAAACTTCTTCTCGCCAGAGCGCGACATAATTACGTCTACGATGTTGCCCCACTTCTTGAGAGACAACTCATCTTCCTCTGTTAATCCCGTGGGATTAAGCTCGCCCCTGCCGTAGTCTTCCAGCACCTTGTGTACCCGATGCCCGTAGTCAATCGCCTCGCTACTCGCCATCCGCACGGACTTACTAACGTATAGGTAGTCAAACTGGGCTGGGCAGTTTTCAAACGTACTCAACCTGCTGTAAGAAAGAGCCATCTTGTCGCTCATATACTTAGTTTCTCCAATTCCCGTATGCGTGACTGTAGCGCGAGTATTTGTTTACCCATATCCGCGTTACGCGAACGTAGGCGAGCCACATCGTGTTCTTCGGGATTTTCTACTTTGTGCGTTGTAAAAGTCTGCTTTTCTTGAGCTAAACCTTGCTCTCTTTTAGCTACGTTCTGTTCACGCCTGCGAACCGCCGCGAGTATAGTTTCTATCTGTTTTACCAAGTCATAGCTTTTGTCGTAATGCCTATCAACTAGTCTTTTTGTGTTTAGTAATGACTGCTTATATTTTTCAACCAGTGCGATACGTTCTTCTAACGTATAATGTTCTTTACTACGAAAAGTGTGTTTTATTTCAGTGTCAGTTCCGATGTCTAGTTCATCAACGATTGATGCCCATTCCTCCGAACCTTCGTCAAGTTGTTCAGAAATTTCTACTATAAGTTCGTCTATATGCAGTTCGTATTCGCTCATATACGCGGCCTCTCCATAGTTACTTCGCTTTCTGTTTCGATCCATACCCTAGCGCCACAGTTAAGCGGCTTGTCTGGAGAGTGAACAACTCTGGAAGGGCCGTGAATAAATACACCGTGGCAGTACGTATTCTTTTTGCCTTGCTTTACTGTTATCGGCGGCTCATGTTGCGACGGATCGGACACTTTAAGATTACGTCTAATAACGTGCTGATTAACGTGTATCCTAGTAATCATTTGGCTTCTCCATACGATGCTCCCACCTCTGTTTCGCAAGCTACGGGGATGTAACCCCTGCACCACTTAGGTGTCAGGTTCAGACATTCCTCCATGTAAGCTCGCGCTTCAACAAGTTCATCATCAGGGACAATGCACACAGCTTCGTCATGTACCGATAGCTTTACCGGATACCGCTGATTGATCCTAGCAGTCTGCCACATAACAATCTGCATTGCCGCATGTTGGCAAAGATTTTCTACAACTTTCGGCCCAAAGATTCTGACTTCTTCGTTGCGGCCCATCGTGTACACCCAGCCATCTTTTTTGTAGCGTAGCTTATGGTAGACAACTCCCGGTTCTCCCGGCCTGCCGAAACCTTCGTTTTGCGTAATGAACCAACTTCTTGTATCTACAGGCTCAAGCCAGTTTTCGTTGGATATATTAGGTAGCACGGAGTGCTCGCAGTGTTGCCACAGCTTGGTTACTTCGTAGTGAACGCTACGATACAACTCAACAATCTCGTAAGCTCTATCCATTGAGATCGGCTCTGCGCCTATGTACTTACCTTGTAGGTTAGCCATCTCTTGGAAGCGTGCGGCCCCTGCGCCGTACTGCAAACCGAGCATTGCGGTCTTACCCAGAAACCTCTCAGCTTTGTCAGCTTTGGTTATCTCCCTGCCGAACATACGGGAAGCAAAGTCGCAGTACATATCGACCCCCGCCTCTAGCTTTTCGATAACATCAGTTTGCCCTGCCAAAGCCATCACGGTACGCAGTTCGATATTAGATGAGTCGCCAACAAGTACAGAGTGTCCTTCGGGGGCGCGGAGCGCGTTACGCAAACCAGCACTGATCCCTCTGGCTGGTAGGTTCTGCCAATTAACTTTGTTGCCGCCGGAGTACCTTCCGGTTGTTTTAGCGCCCCAATAGTTTAAGTACACAGGAAGTGGGCCACGCTTTGTCATCTCAATGAAACGCTCGGCCCGTGTCTCTGCAATAGTGGTCTTAGCGCCCAGCCTAGCGGCTACCAGCGCCTGCACTTCTGAGTCGGGATGCTCCTGCAAAGCCAGAAACTCTTTATCTGTCTTGGCAAAAGCGAAAGTAGTCTTGCCCGTTCTGGGGCTTACTTTGGTAGGCGGGTACACACCAAGGGCGCGTAGCTTCTCCGCAAACTTGGCACTCGACATGATCTCGGAGCGGTCAGCTTGTGCCAGCGCCAACAGTCCTTCTTTCCTCTGCACTTCTTTGGTGTATAGATCCTGCATGAGATCAAGATCACCAACAAACTCTGGCTCTGTGAACATACGGATCGTCATGTCGATCAGCAAGTTATTAAGTACAGGTGACTTATAGGAAAGTTCCCGGTGCAAATCGCGACATATTTTAACGTCAGTAAGACAATACGCTTCGTAGTCTGCGAACGTGTCCTCGTCCATGTCAGCGAGACGGACGCCTTTCATGTTGTGAACGGCTGTGCCCTTGCTTTGTAGTTTGTAGTATCTAGCCATATTAGCTAGTGAGTGAGAGCGCAGATATGGATGCACCATGCGAGACAAGGCTTGCGTACAAGTCCACATTCGTGGGTTTATTCCATAACGCTTGGCTAGGATATACCCGTCAAACATAGTGTTGTGGCAACAAATTTGTACGTTGTCCCAATCACATAGGCCATCAAGTTTTTTCTTGATGGATTGCTCATTGCCAACGATGGAGAAAGGTTGCTCGTCGTCAATCGCCACGCCAACCATGATAGTTTCGTAGCGATCATCAACAATGTAGGCATCTGTTTGGAGTTTACTAAGTGAGTAGTCGGAGTCGTAGTACGTCTCAAAATCAACGTAGACTGTACGCATCACGCTCTCCCCTTGGGTCTATGCCAAGGGACAGTTGTAAGTACCACATCTGCTTCTCGACTTCTTGTTCTTCGTTGTCTTTACGCCCCCTTCGCCAGCTATATTTAAAAGCCGCGAGCTTCGCGTAGATACGCACTTCTTCTTCACCGTATGCGGCAAGCATAGCGTCTATGCACTCTATCTCGTTATCTTGCCGGTAATGGTCTGGGTTTATTGGGTCGCTTTCCCTCTTCATTTTTGATCCCTTTAAGTTTGGTTTGGCACTGTTCGCACAGCGCCTTGACTATTGGAACTCCACATCGGTTGCACGTATAGCAGTGACGCATTAATCCACATCCTCATCACTTGTTGGGAAGAAGATGGTAACGCCACGCCTCTGGCTAGTACCTTGAAACCAATCGCTGTTGGGGCAAGTCTCCAGCCATTTAAACAACTCATGACTAGACATAACCTTGTTGTTAGTCAGCATCCGCTGGGTTGTTGCAGGCAAAGAACTTAACTCCAAGACGCGATACCCTGCTTCGCTGTAGCAGTCCACGCGTCCGTCATCACGGATACGCATATCGCTACCCCTGATTTCTACCCACTCTCTTTCGTCTGTCATCTAGTCCACCATCGAATAAGCTAGTGCAAGAAAAGTAACGAACAACAGGGCTTGTACCCCTTCGTGTTGGAACACGTTACCGCCCAACTCACGCCTGCACCGCGCACGTAAACGACCAAAGAATGATAAATCATCCATTTGTTGTCTCCTTAGTAAGTAAAGTAAGTAAAAAGCCCCCCGAAGGGGGCAAGACTTTTAGGAGTAATAGTCTACCACTTGCGTGATTCAAGCGCAGGCGGCACCTTGAATATACTCCTATAAAAACTTTTTGCAACTACTCAGGGTATAAAATTACCTCGACGGGTGCCTCCCCGCCTTTGAAATCTACATCCTCAAGTGCTTTGATGGATAAGTCATTAAGTATAGCCATAGACTTTTTGAACCTGCGGCTCATCTGGTCAGCGGCCTGTAGCGCGATCAATATTTCCCCAACGTACTCCTGCGCGGAGTATTCTTCTTGGTCAGCGTCCATAACACTACGTCTTTTCTCTAATTAGCTTCCCCAGATCCCTAAAGCCGTTAAGGTCTTCAAGCGTGTGGCCTAAGAACTCGTACTGCTTGTTTAGCAGATACCTAGCTTTCATAAGCTCAGTAGCCATTGCCAACTGCTGATCTTTACTCAGACTATGCCAATGATACTTCTGTGTTACGAATAACTCCAGAATTCTGTCGTCTATCCTATCTTTCATTACTACTCCTTAATCCCACGGGATTAATGTACGTTGTGCATAGTTAGTGAAGCACGTACTGGATAAGCTCGTTCGTTAAAACCGTCAATCGCTGACATAATAAACATTAGCAACGCCAACACATCATGCTCGCTGTTCCCCATAACTAAGTAAGAGGGAGCGTCGTAAAACGCTCGCTCCCTTGCATCCAGTAGGCGGTGGATAAAGTCATCTATTTCTTCGGCTGAAGAAAATTCTATACTGCCCCCACCTAAACCAAGCTGGATGATTGCATCGTTTTCGTTATCGTCGTCCATTACTACGTTCGACTTACTCGGTTTCGCCTACAAGCATACCCCATAAGCTACCCGCGTAGATAATGAATTCTTGACTAGACAACTTCTTGCCCACATTAACGATGCCGAACCGCCTAACGTCATCGTCGTCTCCGTCGTCTATCGACAACTGAGCGATTTTAGCCATCATATCAGCAGGTAGTTGAGACATTGGCTCTACGTAGGTAGCTGTGAGTCGTTTGTAGTCAGACACACTAGAGCGCCAATGATCTTCAGTACCCAGACTGTTAAGTAGTTCGTATGCTCGGGAAATCGCATCGTTAAGCCTAGCGTCTTTATCCCCGAACGTATGCCGAACAAGGTCAGTGAGCGACTTAAAGTCACCTGACAGAAACCTCTCTGCAACAGGCGCATCAAGTAACGTATAGGAAACTAAGTCGGAGTTAGGCACAAGTCGTAAGTAACACATCCGCGAACTTTCGATAGCGGAGTCTACAAAAGTGACGTAATTGTGGCGTAGTTTGTTCCACAAACTAGTCGCTTCCGCCGGAATATTTGGCGAGTCAATAAGGAACTTAAGTACCTTGATACCGCCCTCGTCACCAAACGCATCGTTAAGCGTTCCCTTAAGACCACGTATACTCTGCGATATAGTTTGTTGCTTACGTTTTAGGGGCGTGAGAATGGTGTGATGTTGATCCTCAAACGCCACATACTCTCTGACCTTAGTGGGTGGTGTCCACTTGGCATACTTCCTTGCCAGCTTCATCGCAGTCTCCGCACTTGAAGTGCTTTGCACCTGAGAGCGTTCCCTATGTACCAGCAACGGGCTACGGAACAAATACTGCTCTGTCCCATGAGCCTTGTTACCGTTGGTTGATATAGCGGCACTGGCGTAGTCGGAGTCCTTGTGAAAGATTATTACG
>Ga0181580_10001767_pt1 | contig 17405 bp, 13 predicted proteins | sample 071ome_23_FD_132413 | JGI IMG/M metagenome (GOLD analysis project Ga0181580, IMG submission 132413) | Coastal salt marsh microbial communities from the Groves Creek Marsh, Skidaway Island, Georgia - 071403BT metaG (megahit assembly) | ecosystem: Environmental > Aquatic > Marine > Intertidal... | reverse complement strand
TCGAGTCGGGCATGGTGGCTGAGAACATGAGGGTCTGGCGTTTTTTGGGGCAATAGCGGACGATTTTGCGTACGTCATCAATGAATCCCATGTCGAGCATTCGGTCGACTTCGTCGAGGATGAGGATTTCGATTTTGTCCAGTTTGAGGAATTTTTGCTGGAGGTGGTCGAGGAGTCTTCCTGGAGTTGCGATCAGGACGTCTGCACCTTCTTTGATGGCTTTTTTCTGGGATCCGTAGCCTACGCCTCCGTAAATGAGGCCGAGTTTGAGGTCGAGATACTGTCCGTAATAGGAAAAGTTTTCTTCAATTTGGCAGGCCAGTTCTCGGGTGGGGGTAAGGACAAGGGCTCTGGTGTGGCTGTGGTGTTTGAGCAGTTGCAGGGTGGGCAAGGCAAATGCTGCGGTTTTACCGGTTCCGGTTTGGGCGGAGCCAATGATATCCTTACCTGCTAGGATGTGCGGAATGGATTGTTCCTGAATGGGAGTGGGCTCGGTGTAATTGCGTTCCTCCAGAGCCTGAAGTATTTCCTTTCGGAGTTGAAGATCTTGAAATTGCATAATGGAATGAAAGTTTTCCTGATTGTACGGAAAGATGACTGACGCATACAAAGGAAGTGGGAAGCCATACCGGGGGCGAATTGCTCCGACACCCAGTGGACTTTTACATGTTGGTCATGCCCGGACGTTTTGGATGGCATGGTATCGAAGCAGAATTTCTGGTGGTACACTAATCTACCGCAATGAAGACCTCGACCCCTATCGTTGCAAGGCTAATTTCACACAGGCTGCGTTGGAGGACATGCGTTGGCTAGGACTGAACTGGGAGGAAGGGCCGGATGTGGGTGGGGGGCATCAGCCTTATCATCAGAGTGAGCGGACTTCACTCTACCGTGAGACTTTAGCTCATTTACAGGAAAAGGGGCATCTTTATCCCTGTAAACGTTCCCGTAAGGAGTTGCGGGAGTATGCTCAGGATCGGGGGCTGGACGCGACAGATCCGGTCTTTCCGGAAATGTGGAGACCGGAAGTTGGCACGAATCATTTTAAACAAGGAGAAGAAGATTGTGCATGGAGATTTCGTGTTCCGTATGGTCGGGTGATTGAATTTGTCGATGTGAATCCGGATGTGGGGGCCACGTCCTTTGTGGCGGGTAAGGATTTCGGGGATTTTGTGGTTTGGAGGCGGGATAATGTCCCGGCTTATGAGTTGGCGGTGGTGGTGGATGATGTGGCGATGCAGGTTTCGGAAGTTGTGAGAGGGGCGGATTTGCTGGTCTCTACGGCCAGGCAGTTGCTTCTTTACGAAGCGTTGGGGCAAATGCCTCCTGCGTTTTTTCATTGTCCTTTGCTGAAGGATGAAGAGGGGAGGAAGCTCTCCAAAAGCTTGGATTCGCGAAGTATTGAGCAGCATCGGGCCAGTGGTGTGGAGTCTCAACATTGGCAGGAGGAGTTTGAGGCGACTTATCACGAAATATTGGCGGGTTCTTAAATGTTCCTGTCTTTTTTTCCCGAATGTTGACCCTGTCTGGTGTTCCGGGTAAGTAGTGAGTTTTTAAGTGGCAGAAAACTCAAAAGGAAACGGTGGTATCTTTGGCTGGCTGGCTCGTTTGACGAGGCAGAGTCAGTTGGATTTTTTCCCTGTTCGTCACGTTCTGACGGACTATGACCAGTCCAAGTTGCGGAGTGACGTTTTGGCGGGTGTGAATGTGGCTCTGCTGGCTTTCCCGCAAGGGATGGCTTATGCGATGATTGCAGGTTTACCGGTGGAGTATGGCTTGTTTGGGTCGGCGTTTGCTTTGATTTTGGGCATGTTGTTTTCTGGAGCCAAGTTTATCGTGCTGGGGCCGACCAATGCGACATCGGTCATGCTGCTGAGTACGTTTTCCACGCTTGGAGCGATGACTTTGGCTCAGAAGGCGGCGGTTGTCCCTTCTTTACTGATCATGGTGGGCTTGTTTCTGGTGGTGGGGGCGATTCTGCGGATGGCCAGTATGATTCAGTTTGTTTCCCGTACGGTGGTGACGGGGTATATCATGGCTGCGGCGGTGCTGATTATGGTCAACCAAGTCAGGAACTTGGTGGGTTTTGAGTTTTCGCCAGAGGATCGGGCAGTTTCTTTTGTCGATGTTTGCCGGTTGACCTTTCTTAAGTTGGGGGAGATGCCTTGGGGGGAATGGTTGACTTGGTATCCTATTGTTCTGGGAGGGGTGACGGTTGGGATCTTTTTGTTATTGCAGAAGCGTTTTGCCGCACTTCCCAATGTTGCCCTAACTCTTGTCGCCGGGGCGTTGCTGCATTGGTTGGCCACTCGAATCTCGAATTCAGATCTTGGAGTGGCGATGTTGTCCAGTCCAGAAGCGGGTGGCTTGTCACTGAATATACCTACGTTTGAGCTGGAGCAGATGCGAATGCTCATCGGTGCGGCCGTCGCGATGGGTTTGCTCTGTGTTCTGGAAGGGCTATCGATTGGGAAATTGTTGGCGGCCAGGCAGGGCCGTCGACTGGATGCCAATCAGGAGATGTTCAGCATGGGGATGGCGAATTTGGGTTGCAGTGTTCTTTCGGGTATGGCGGCTTCGGGGTCCTTAACCCGGTCGGCTCTCAATGCATCCAGTGGTGCAGCCACTCAGGTATCGAGTTTGATCAGCGGGTTATTGTGCCTTGGAGGTGTTTTTACGATTGGGCAGTACATTTCACTGGTACCCAAGCCGTGTCTGGCAGTGATGGTGATGGTGATTGGGTATTCTTTGTTCAGCCGCAAACAGTATCGAATCGTTACAAAGACAACGTTGTCTGATGCGGTTGTTTTCTGGGTGACTTTCCTGACGGGGCTGGTGTTTGCTCTGGATTTTGCGATTTATGTGGGTGTGGGAGCTTCGATCATTCTTTATCTGCGTCAGGCGGCAGCACCCCACCTTGTCGAGTATGGCTTTACGGAAGAGGGGCAGTTGCAGGAGTTGGAGGCACGGAAGCGTACGGATATGGAAATTTCCATTGTGCACGTGGAGGGTGAGTTGTTTTTCGGTGCGGCGGATTTGTTTCTGGAACAGACACGGCGGTTTTGTGCGGATCCTAACCTGAAGGTGGTGATTTTGAAGATGCGGAATGCGAGGCACATGGATGCTACGAGTTGTATGGCATTGGAGGAATTGGTCCGTTACATGCGGCAATCGGAGCAACATATTTTGGTTTGTGAGGTGAAATCGGATATTTTGCAGGTGATGACCAAGTCGGGTCTGCGGAATTTGATTGGTGGAGACAATTTGTTCGAGGATGTGTCGACGAATCCGACGATGTCTGCTGCAAAAGCGGTTCGGCGGGCCAGGGAAATCGTGGGAACGGACAAGATGAAGGTGAGTATTTACGTGGATTCTTTTAAGCAAAAGAAGTCCAGGGAGCAGGAGGATAAAAAGTCGACAAAGTGACGTAAGTGTCACTAGAGGTGTTCTTCTGTTTTTACCTTATTTTTTGGAGCTGTGCGTATTCTCTTCAGTCTGCTTTTGCTTGGTGTTGCACTTCAGTGGTTACCTTGTGCCCATGCACAGGTTGTCCCTGAGAAGGTGTGGACACGTGTCGACATGAGGAGACTTTTCAATCCCTACGTGGGACAGTGGGAAGGGGAGTGGATCATTTCGGCCGTCGATGGCGAGGTGGTAAAACGTATTCAGCTCCAGCAGCAATATTGGTGGGAAAAGGGTCATCTGAAGGGTGTGATGATCTATCAGGATTTGAAGCGTGTGGCTCGATTGTCTTCTGATATCTACTTGGAGAACGGGAAGATTGTCAGCGAGGTGGTCAATGAGGAGGACCGTAGTTATTATCGTGCCCATCCTGGTCCGAATTATGTGTTGTGGACTCCTGTGGAGCATGAGGAAGTTCTGCGTCGCCGGATCATGGAATACATTGCAGAGAATGATGGGGTGACATGGTTTATCTCCGAGGGTTTTGAGAGATTTATCGATGAGGAAGACATGCAGACCTTGCTGTTTCGGGTAGTGATGAGGAAGGTGATTTGAGTGGGGAGACCTCCGGGATGTAGGATTTATGCTAAACGCAATGATTGAATCTCGATTAATTTTTCTCCCGTTTGCCGGATTATTGATTGGTTGGCTGACCAATTACCTGGCGATCAAGATGTTGTTTCATCCTAAGGAGCCCATAAACTTAGGGCTTTTCAAATTACAGGGTGTTTTTCCCAAACGTCAGGATGCCCTTGGGGATAAGTTGGGAACTGTGGTCTCCAAGGAGCTGATTTCTACGGATGAAATCCTTGAGAAATTCACGGACCAGGTGGAAGGCTCAGAGGTGCAGGAAATTGTTGAGCGGCGGATTGATAAAGGGTTGGATAAGTTGATTGCGGGGATTCCTATGGCTAGCATGTTCATCGATGATTCCATGAAAGCGATGGCCCGGACAGCGATTTTGGAGCAGTTTATGGAGGGCTTCCATGAGTGGATCGAGGGTTTGAAGCCCAAGCTTGAAAAAAATATCGATGTTCGGGCAATCGTGAAGGAAAAGGTCTCCAAATTCTCTTCCGACAAATTGGAAGAAGTGCTCTTCGCCATCATGAAAAAGGAATTCCGCTTTATTGAATTTGCCGGCGGTGTTCTGGGTTTCCTGATTGGCTGCCTGCAGATTTTGATTCTGACCGTAGGGGCTTAACAAATCCATCAATTCGCCGACGAGAGTTGTCTGCGGGCTTGTTTGTGGAAATGGGTCCAGAAGAGGTTTCGGGCGATGGGGGCTGCGGTGGTTCCGCCCTGGTAATTGTCGTTGGGGTCAGTACCTTCCACGACGATGGCGATGGCGATGCTGGGGTTGTCAACCGGGGCAAAGCCGATAAACCATGCCAAGGTGAGTTTTTCGCCGAAGGTGGGGCTGTTGCGATTACTGTCCTTGACTTGTGCAGTTCCGGTTTTGGCGGCAATATCAATGCCGGGAATTTTACAGAGCTGAGCTGTGCCGTATTGTACGGCTTGTTCCATCCCGGTGACGATGCGTTTGTACTGATCATCCGTCAGGCCAATGGCTTCGCCTCCATGATTGACTTTGTGTCTGTCATTATCGGGGACTTTGAGGATCGTGGGTATGGTTCGGGTTTCCCGGCGGGCCACAGAAGCGGTAAAACAGGCCATTTGGAGGGGGGTGACGAGGATGTAGCCTTGGCCGATGGCAAAGTTGGCGGTGTCTCCCGGTCTCCATGGGTCTCCGATACGTCCCAGTTTCCAGGCTTTGTCGGGGATCAGAGTTCTTTCGGATTCGAAGGGAATTTCAATGCCGGTGGTTTCGTCGAAGCCAAACCTTCTGGCTTCTCGGGAGAGATTGTCGATACCGGTTTTGACGCCAAAATGGTAGTAAAAGGTGTTGCAGCTCAAGGCGATTGCTCGTTCCAGTTCCGTGTCGAGGTGACCTCTTGGGTTATGGCAGGGGAAGGGGCGTCTTCCTACGTGTTCGACTCCTCGGCACTGGTAGTGGTTGACTTCTTTGATCTGGTGATACCGCATGCCGGCAATAGTGGTGAGAATTTTGAAGGTGGAGCCGGGGGGGTAGAGACCTTGTGTGGCACGATTGAGCCAACCGCCTTCTGCTTCGACCCGGCGATAAACTTTTGCAGGGATGTACGGGGTCAGGTCATTCAAATTGTAGTCGGGCTTGCTGGCCATGGCCAGAATTTCACCAGTTTGCACATCAATGGCGACGACGGCGGCTTTTTTGTTTTCAATCTGACGTTCGGTCAGCATTTGGATGTCGATATCAATGCTGGTATGAATCTGTTCTCCAAAGGTGGTGGGTTCTTTTTCTTCCAGTTCGAATTGAAAGCCCATGGGGTCGACTCGCCAGATTTCATATCCGGAGACTCCATCCAGGCGGTCATTAAAGCTGCGTTCAAGACCGGTTTTCCCTTTTTTGCCGTGGAGGCGAAAGGTTTTCAGGTTTTCCCCAGCCAATTCCTGGGTCTCTTCGACTTCTCCAAAGGTGACGTAGCCGAGGCTGTGGGACGCGGCAGAATGGAAGGGGTAGTACCGAGTACTGTCGGTATAAATATGAATCGGGGAGTCGAGCGGCAGCTGGTCGATTATCCGTGCATATTCTTCGGCAGTGAGCTTTTGTCCAAGGGGAAAGGGGAGGAGGAGTTTTTGATTAAAGTGTCTCTCAAAGTCACGTCTTTTTACCGAGTCTTTTCGGCCTGTAATGAGGTTAATGTGATTGAGGTATTTCCGGATGACTTCCATCCGCGATTCCCACTGAAGTTCACTATTGTTGACGCGGGTTTTTACCAGTTGGTCATTTGCAAAGCTGGCAGTGAGAAATTTTCCAAATTCGTAGTGATCCTGGCCATCTTGCTGGTAATGCTTTTGGGGTTGTCCAATTTTGACAATGAGGTTCAGCAAGGAGGAGCCTTCGATCAGACCGTCCCGGACTTCCCGTATTTCTCTGACATTTTTGAAATATTGATCCCGAAATTCTTTTCGAATTTGGTCCAGGTAGATGACGGCGGAGTGGCGGGATTGATTGCCCACCAGCAGTTTGCCGTCCCGGTCAAAAATTTCTCCTCTTGGTGCTGGCAGCAATATGCGTCGTTGGGTTTGTAGCTCTTCTTTTTCCCTGTATTTGCTGGCTTCCACAAATTGCAGCCACCCCACACTGACGAGAAGGATGATAAAGAATACTCCGCAAATGCTGGCGAGTGTGACAATGCGCCAGATTTGTGAGGTTTCTTCCTGTGGTTGGTTTTGGTTCATGTGTTGCGGGTTTCTTCGTCAGTCACTTCTACACCAAGATATGTGGAAAGTGCAATCTGAAGTGCAAGGAGAGTGGGGGCCGTGATCAGGAGCAGGAGTTGGGAGGCCAGGATCTGAAGGATGATGGGGAGCAATGGGGTATGGTATTGCTGGCTGAAATGAAAGGAGAGGTGCAATAGGACCAGCAGATTCAGGGCCTGGGTAATCAGGATCGAGTCCAAGCCACCTTCTTTGTGAAGTTTGGGGCTCAGGCGGTAGAGTACAAAATGGAGGATCGGAAGTGCCAGAGTGAAATAACCTGGGGGTGTGGGGAGTGCCGCATCCTGCATGATGCCTGCGACAATACAGACCAACAATCCCGACGGGTACGTGAGGCTGAGCCCTGCAAAGAGGACGAAGCTGGCAGGGATCAGAACTTGTACGGAAATGGCCGAGAGGTGATGATTGATCTCAAGGAGGAGCATCCCGAGGAAGGCATTGGCAACCAGTGCAATCAATGTGGGTATGTGACGCCTTGGGTGCATGAGATCAATGGTTCTTGTTAAACGTGAGACCGTTTGCCGGGATGGTTCGTTCGGGCTTAATGAAGAAAAGTTTTATTCTGAGTACATCGGCACCAAGATGGCGACTTCGTTCAGGTGATAGAGGTCAGTGGGAAAGGTGACCGCGCCTTCCTGGAATATGCCGCTCGGCGATTGCTCCAGGTGCTGGACTGTTCCAATCGGCAATCCACTGGGAAATACTCCGCCGAGGCGGGACGAAATCAGCATTCCGGGATTGTTCTCACTGACTTTGAGGCTTACGGGCACATTGCGGACACGACCTTCAGGGATGGCAAACTGTTCATTATTCTGCCACCCTTGAATGAAGAGGGGCTGGCTATCTCCCTGGAAGGTGGCGACCATACGAAAATTCGGACTTGTGATGAGACGGATAACCGAGGTGCCTTCATAGACTTTTTGCACTTTGCCCACCACTCCTCCGGCGTAGACCACCCCCGCACCTTCGGGTATGTTGTAGTCTGCTCCCTTGCGGACAATCATTTCGTGCCACCAAGTGCCCATCTGGCGATGAGTCACTCTGGCAATTTCGTAGCGAAATCCGGGTTGTCTCGGCAGGCCAAGGAGTTGCTCAAGACGATGATTCTCCTGGCGCAGCGTCTCATTTTCCATGATCTTGAGCCGGTAGGCACCATTGAGCCGGGCCAGATCCCGGCCTTTTTGAATGAGTTCCCCGTGGGTGTAGGTGCGGTAGGTCCAGTAGTCCTGAAGGTCCCGCATCCAGGACAGCGCTTCCCAGGAGGGGGCCTGAAATTCGTAAAACGGTTTATGAAGCGTACGCTTTATGCCGATGGGTATGACAATCCAGAGAACCAGGAGACCGAGTAAGGGAAGAAAGGGTTTGAGCTGATCAACGGTTTTCCTGGCCAACTTTGTAGTCCTCCGAAGTGTGTGCGGCGAATGGCGGGATCAGGGGAGGGATACGCAGAAACGTCAGGCGGAGATGTCCTTGAGTAGAAACTTCAGATCACCCAACGCTTTACCCGTACCATTCACAACTGCCGTGAGCGGGTCTTCCGCCACCAGCACCGGCAGACCAGTCTGGTCGCTAATGAATTTATCCAGGCCAGGGATGAGAGCTCCACCTCCAGCCAGTACCATTCCACGGTCCACGAGGTCGGCAGATAGTTCCGGCGGACATCTTTCCAGGGCTTCCCGGACGGTATCGACGATGGCCTGAAGGGTTTCGATCAGAGCTTCCCGTATTTCCAGTGAAGTGATGTTGATGGTTTTAGGGAGTCCGGCGACAGAGTCCCGTCCTTTCACATCCATGGACCTCTCTTCCTTGAGAGGATAAGCAGAACCAATTGTAACCTTGATTTCTTCCGCCATCCTTTCCCCGATCATCAGGTTGTAGGATTTTTTCATGTAGTTGACGATGGATGCATCGAGCTCATCGCCTCCTACGCGGATGCTTTTTGTAAAGACCATCCCTGCCAGGGAGATGATGGCAACTTCCGTGGTGCCGCCTCCAATGTCGATAATCATGTTGGCAATGGGATCTTCAATGGGTAGTCCCACTCCGATCGCGGCAGCCATGGGCTCTTCAATGAGAATGACATCGCGGGCACCTGCGTTGATGGCAGATTCTTTTACCGCCCGCCGTTCGACCTCGGTAATGCCGGAAGGTACGGCAATAATGACGCGGGGCGGGACGATCTTCAGGTTGCTCTGCATTTTGGAGATAAAATGCCGGAGCATGGCTTCAGTCGTTTCAAAATCAGCGATTACGCCGTCCTTCATGGGTCGGATCGCTTCGATATTGCCAGGAACTCTTCCTAGCATCTCTTTCGCTTCAGTTCCGACTGCACATACTTTTTTTGTCGTTTTGTGGACGGCGACCACACTGGGTTCACGCAGGACGATGCCTTTGTCTTTTGCAAAAACCAGTGTATTGGCTGTGCCCAAGTCTATACCGATGTCGTTAGATAAAAATTTGATCACGGGTCTGTTAAAGGATTTTTAGCGGGTGGGGACGCCTTGATATTAAGTGTTCCAAGGGGTGGTTTATTTTTTTAAACGAAGGGGTTGTCAAAAGATATTTACAGGGGTGCCTGAGACAGGCTTGGTTTTCTTTGTGTTCAAAGAGGTTGCGGATGCCAAAAAGTGAGTGCCTGGTTTTTTAAATTATTGCTCCGATAAATCTGAATTTGTTTAAGAATGGCAGTTGATCCGGAAGTTGGGTCGAGAATAGTATTTATCAGACAATTACGATGCATGTGGATGAAATCATAACGGACTTGGGGATTCTGGCAGTTGTTGGAGTGATCTCTTCAGTGATTTGCCGTATTCTGGGTATCCCTGTCATGATTGCTTATTTGTTGGCGGGGATTTTTGCAGGTCCGTCCATCATGGATTGGGTGGGGGCGGAAAATGTCCACAAAATGGCGGAGTTGGGGGTGGTGTTCCTGATGTTTCATTTGGGGATGGAGTTCGACCTGAGTCGCTTGAAGAAATTGTTGGTGCCTTCTCTCTTGGCCGTGGGCTTGCAAACAGCGGGGATGTTGTTTCTTGGTTTTCAAATTGCACCTTTGCTGGGTTGGAGCGGGCTGAATGGCTTTTACCTTGGGGCGATGCTTTCGATCAGTTCATCCATGGTTTCGGTTCGGGTCTTGCGAAGTTCCGGTGAGTTGAAGGTCCCGAAGGGGCAACTGGTGGTGAGTATTTTGATTCTGGAAGACATCCTTGCGGTTTTGCTGCTGGTGTTGTTGTCCGGGGTTGGGCTTCAGGGGACGTTGTCTTGGGCCAGTCTAGGCTCAGCGGTGGGCATGGTGGCAGTATTTGTCGCGGTGTTCTTTGTCATCGGTAGGGCCGTGGTTCCACGGATTGGGAATTGGATCGCAAGAGTGGGGGATTCGGATCAATTGGCTTTATTTGGGGCCGCATTGGCTGTGGGGATGGGGTTGCTGGCGGGGAGTCTGGGCTTGTCTCTGGCATTGGGCGCATTTCTTGCCGGGACGATGCTATCACAAACGCGTTTGTTGGAGGTGGTGGACGAAAAGATGGAATCCGTGCGAAATCTGACTGGTGCGGTTTTCTTCATGTCGATTGGGATGATGATCAATCCAAGGGGCATCCTGGAAATGTGGGAATGGGTCCTTGGAATCGCTTTGGCGGTCATCCTATTAAAGATTTATACCATTTGGCTTGGGCTTTTCTTAGCTGGAGAAAAAGGGAAGCGTTGCTTCACCGCGGCCTGCACAAAGTCACAGATTGGAGAGTTCAGCTTTATCATTGCGGCCTTGGGGCTGAAGTTGGGCGTTACCGATCCGGCTTTTTTGAATCTGGCCATTGGGGTGGCTCTGATCACGATTATCTTAACTCCCGTAATGCATACCAAGGCGGAGAGCATGTATGGAGTTCTACTCAAATCCTTTCCCAGGCAAATCATCAGTTTTGGTAAAATTTATCAGGAATTGCTGGAGGCCATGGAAAGTCGGCTTAAGCGGGCGGCAGTATTGGAAGCTGCCCGCCCCTATTTTCAAAAAACCTGTTTCTACTTTCTTTTTCTGAATGGCATCTACGTAATCGGTTATTTGCTGTTGGATATCGCAGTAGGAGAGGAGAATTTAGTCGGGATGGGGTTACCGCCCATGATCCTCTGGACTGTCGCCGGGATTATCTCTCTGCCTGTTTTGATTGCGGCCATCTTTAACGCCAATCGCTTGATGAATGTGATTGCGGAACATGTTCTTGGCTCAACAGCCCAGGAGTCCTTTGGGCGAGGGAAGTTGTCCTTGTTGTTCGAGGCTTTGACGACCTGCCTTTTTGTTTCTCTGGCTGGCGGGGTCTTTTTCTCCTTTGCCTCTCCTTATTTGCCCAAAGGGGCCGGGCTTGTCGGCTATTGCACGATTTTGGTCGTAGCCGGGGTTCTGTTCTGGGGGAGATTGCTTCGGGTCAACCTGCAATTGGAAAAGTTGTTTCTTACCGAACTGAGCAAGCAAATGGAGAAGGAGGACGAAGTCCAGCGACAGACCATTTTCAAGCAGATTGCCCAACAATCGCCCTGGGAAGTGGAAGTCACTTCTTTTGATGTTTTAAAAGGCTATCATTGTGCCGGGATGAAAATACTTGAGTTGAACCTGCGGCGTTTGACGGGTTCTTCCATCTTGGGAATTGCCCGTGGAGGGATCGTTTCCTACGACCCTTCTCCGGAAATGGTCCTGTTTCCGGGAGACCATTTGTATCTTTTTGGGACAAAAGGGCAGAACCAACATGCGTGCCAATTGCTTCAGGCGACAGAGCCCGCCATTCCCGTTTCCGATGAAACCGTTCCTTCTGAATACAAGAGGGAAACCATTTATCTCGGATACGAGTCAGAGTTTGTGGATTCCACATTGGCAGAACTGAATTTAAGAAGAAAGTATGGCATCAATGTGTTAGCTCTCCAGAGAGGCGACACTCGTTTTGCCCCCCCGGACGGGGAGGAAATGCTCAAAGAAGGCGATGTTCTCTACGTTTTTGGTCGCAATGAAGTCATAGAGGAATTGCAGACTGTTAAGCAGTTGGCTGAAGAAGGTTAACATTTCGGTTGCCATGCTTGTGTGGATGGGCATTTTACCCCGCCCATGTTATCTCAACCCCAGACGTTTCGGCCCTATGACGGGTCGGCAGCCTGGCATCCATTCACTCAGATGCAGGAATTTCTGGAAACTCCCCCCATTGTGATCAAAAGGGGAGAAGGTTGCTGGTTGGAAGATCAGGGGGGGAAACGATACCTGGATGGGACGGCTTCCATCTGGACCAATACTCTGGGGCATGCTCATCCTGAACTCGATCATGCTCTGCGTGAGCAACTCGATGCGATCGCCCATTCCACTTACCTTGGCGTAACACATGAAGCTGGGGCTCGTCTGGAGCAAACTTTGGCCCGGATCTCGCCAGCCAACTTAACCAGGGTCTTCTTTAGCGACAATGGGTCCACGGCAGTTGAAGTCGCTCTCAAGCTTTCCTTTCAATACTGGCAACTTGTGGGCCAGCCGCAGCGGACCAGGGTTTTGGCAATGGAAGAGGCTTACCATGGAGACACCTTTGGCACGATGTCTGTCGGGGGCAGCCACCTGTTTCACGAGCGTTTTCATCATTGGTTCTTTCCGGTAGACCGGTTTCCCAGGCCCGCTGAAGATGGCTTGGATATGGATTCAGTTCTGGAGCATCTTCGGGCAACTCTGGATCGTACTGCTGGCCAGACCGCGGCACTGTTGCTGGAGCCATGGATTCAGGGCGCCGCCGGGATGGCACTCCAGCCCAAGGCTTTTGTGCAGGAGATCGAGAAGATTTGTCGTAAATACAACATTCATTTGATCCTGGATGAAGTCTTCACGGGTTTTGGCCGTGCCGGACCTATGCTGGTTTGTCAGGACATGAATGTGGAGCCCGACTTCCTGTGCCTCGCAAAAGGGATGACCGCCGGCTACATTCCCATGGCCGCAACCCTCGCCTCAGAAGAGATCTTTGACGCTTTTCTCGGAGAGTATTTGGAGTATAAACATTTTTTCCACGGGCATACCTTTGCCGGGAACCCTTTGGCCGCAGCCGTGGCCCATCGAAACATTCAGATCCTGGAATCTTTGATCCCTTCAGAAGATCACCAAAAACGTCTTCAGTATTTTGGTGATAAAATCGAAAACACCTTTTCGGAGCATCCTGGCGTTTCCGCAATTCGCCAACGCGGTTTCACCTGTGCTCTTGATCTCAATACAGAAGCATCCAGAGCCGGACATCAGGTTGCCCTCCATGCTCGAAACCATGGCCTCCTTCTTCGTCCCATTGCCAACACGCTCCTTTTGGTGCCCCCACTGATCATTTCTACTGAAGAAATTGATTACCTGTGTGAGAACACTGCCAACGCCATTTCCCAAACCCTTTCCAATTCAACATTATGAAAAAAAACTACACCCGAGAGGAAATCCAACAAATCTATGAACTGCCGTTTACGACGCTGATCTTCAAGGCGCAGCAAGTTCATCAAGCCAATCAGGACCCAGCCGGAGTACAGCTTTGTACTCTCAAATCCATCAAAACCGGACGTTGCCCGGAGGATTGCTCCTATTGCCCACAGTCTGCACACCACAACACGGATCTGGAGCCTGAACAGCTTCTGGATAAGGCAACCATCATGCGGGACGCTCTGGCTGCCAAGGCAAGTGGAGCCAGCCGCTTTTGCATGGGGGCTGCCTGGAGATGTGTTCCTAAAGGTAAACCCTTTGAAGACGTACTGGAAACCATCTCGGAGGTTCGGAAAATGAACATGGAAGTGTGCTGTACACTGGGCATGCTGACCGAAGAGCAGGCTCATGAGCTGAAGGATGCCGGCTGCTCAGTGTATAATCATAATTTGGACACATCCCGTGAGTTTTACCCGGAGATCATTTCCACTCGTACTTATGAGGATCGCCTTGATACCCTTTCCAATGTCCGCAAAGCTGGCATCGAAGTCTGTTCCGGAGGCATTCTTGGATTGGGAGAAGAGCAAAGTGACCGTGTCGGTCTCCTTTGGGAACTCGCCAATCTGGACCCCCAACCCGACTCTGTGCCGATTAATGCATTGGTCGCCGTAGAGGGAACCCCTCTGGAAGAACAGAAGCCCATTGATCATATTGAATTTGTCCGTGCCATTGCGACCGCTCGTATCATCATGCCCAAAGCGATGGTGCGGCTTTCTGCGGGGCGTACGGAAATGTCGGAAGAAGCTCAGGCCCTCTGTTTCCTTGCCGGAGCCAACAGCATCTTCCTTGGAGACAAATTGCTGACCACTCCCAATCCGGAGTCCAGTGATGATATGAAGCTTTTGAAGAAACTGGGGTTACACGCTTTGGATCCAGAGGATGCCCGGAGAATCCATCGGGGAGAAGCTGAGTCTGAGCCAGAACAGGCTGAAGCCATTGCCTAAGTCATCGCCCCATCCCTTCAAAGTCCTGGTTACTGCCAACGACACTGGAGTTGGCAAAACCTGGGTCTGTGCCCAGTTGGTTAAAGATTTCCGTACTTCAGGCTACAGTGTTCGGTACACCAAGCCTGTGGAAACCGGTTGTGAAGATGGGCAGCCTGAAGATGCGGCTTTTGTAGAGAGTCAAAATCCTGGAGTGAATTGCACGACAGGACTACGATTCAGGCAACCGCTGGCCCCTTTGGCTGCCGCGGCGGAGGATGGCCGGTCGATAGGTTTGGAAGATGTCGTGTCGGTCATGGAGTCTGATGACACTGCTCAGGTACACGTCATCGAAGGAGCTGGCGGCATCTCCGTTCCATTGGATGAGGATGGTTCAGATTGGCGGACCTTTGCCCAGGACGCGGAAGTGGATGCCGTGGTGGTCGTTGTTGAAGATCGTCTGGGAGCCATTAACCAGACCCGCCTGGTCATGCATTATCTGGAAAGCTTGGAATGCCCCGTGTTTGTCTGGCTCAACAGGATTAATCCAGATGCAGACCACCAAAACCAGGACGCTTTAGAGCAACTGGAGATTCCCTTGATCGCAAAAGCAGAAGAAATTCTCAAGTCTCCCAACTCTGCCCGCCCCAGATTGCGATCAACAGATTCCCTGGAAGATCGAAAAAACAAGGGCCTGCTACGAGAGCTGAAAGTTCAGGATGCCAACTCGATCAACCTTGCCAGCAATGATTACCTTGGCTTGGCTCAACATCTGGATCTGATTCGAGTTGCTCAGCTTGCCGCAGAAACTTACGGAACCTCCTCTTCCGCCTCGCCCCTCATCACTGGATATCTGCCTATACATCAGGATTTGGAACGGCGGGTTTGTAAATGGCATGGCTTTGCACATGGGTTGATCTGGAATTCTGGATTTCAAGCCAACCGCAGTCTGCTCAGCCTTCTGCCTGGAAAGGATGATATTCTTCTGGCTGATCGTTTGATCCACCGCAGCCTGGTTGCCGGATGTTTGCAAACTGGAGCGACCTTTCAGAGGTATCGCCATCTTGATTTGGATCATTTGGAGACGTTGTTGAAGAAGGCTTCTCAAGATTTGCCCAAGGGTGCCAGGATTTGGGTGATTACAGAGAGTCTCTTCAGTATGGATGGAGATTTTCCCGATTTTGAAAAGCTCTCCGAACTCAAAGACCGTTATCACTTTCTGGCTGTTGTGGATGAAGCTCATGCTCTTGGCTGGTACGGTGAAAAGGGGAGTGGGCTTTTGGAACATGAAGGGTTCCAGGATTTTGCGGACATCTTGGTCGGAACCTTTGGGAAAGCTCTGGCTTCACAAGGTGCCTATACACTTTTTCGAAATCCGGAGCATCGGGAGACTCTCGTCAACTTCTCCGAGGACTTTATTTACTCTACCTACTTGTCTCCCATTTCAGCTGCAGTCGCTCTGAAAGCGGTTGATTTGGCAGAAGGTATGGCAGGAGAGCGTCCACTCTGGCAACAAGCTTCTGAAGCATTCAGGCGACAACTTCAGACGGTCTTTCCCAAAGTCCCGAATGGCACATCTCCCATTCTTCCTTTGCAACCGGAAACCCCGGAAGAAGCGAAAGCCATCCATCATAAGCTTCTCTCTGAAAACATTCAGACCGCATTTATCCGTCCACCCACTGTCCCTCCAGGCTCAACCAGATTACGTATTTCTCTCAATGCCAGTCTGGATTTGCCTGCACTGGCTACCAACATCCTCAATGTCGCCAAACCTGACATTTCTGTTCCTTCTGAGGCGACGACATGGTTAGGGGGCTGGGGAATTCCTCCGAAGTGGGCATTGGACGCCTTGGCCCAGTATGGTCATGGTCCACACCATTGGCTTCCTCCAACGGCTTCCAATGTACAATCAGGCTCCTTTGATACGGCCTATTCTCTTGGAGCGTCCTTGTTGCTCCGACATGGATTGGCTTCTGGCACCGAGCTCCTGGCTCCCTTTTTTGATTTTAAGAAAGAATCCAGCCAGGGGGGAAAGATCGCAAGGGCTCAGCTTTTGTATATTCGTAAATGGTTGAGTCGAGATCCTCTTGCTGCCCTGAATGACTTCTACCAGAAGGCTGGCCTCCCGATTCAAGTTTCCGAAATACCTTATCCCATTGAAGATCTACTCTGGGGGATCGAGCAACTCCTGGAAGATGTGGATTTGCCAACTGTCCCGGTGTCTGCGACTGCCATCTGGGGGGAGAAGGATGCATTGCTGCAGCCATCGCAAATCCAGCAGCACTTCTCTCATTCAAGCATTCTTCCATCCGCAACCCACAACCTGCATGAACTTTTGCCGTAAGCACAGTAGTTATCAAGGTGCCGCAAAAATTCAGGTTGAAGTGGCTTCCTGGACAGCTGAATCTTTGGAACTCATTCCGGATTTACCCGGTCCTGTTCTGGAGCTGGGAGCCGGAACAGGTTTCTTTACACAGTATTTGGCGCAGAAGTTTCCCGAGGTTGCTGCCTCAGATTTATCGAACGCCATGATTGAGGAAGCCAAACAAGAAGTGCCATCCGTCTCATGGCAAGTTCTCGATGCGTGGAATTTACCCGATAGCCCAAAGTGGAGTGGACTCTTTTCCACAAGCCTTCTCCAATGGTGTTCGGATCCTGAGCAAACTTTTCCTCACTGGCATCATCTCCTTCTACCCGAAGGCTGGATGCTACATTCCTGCTTCACAGAAGGAACTCTGCAGGAACTACAACATATTGCCCCGGAATGTCTGGCAGTATCCTTTCGTTCTTCGGAGCAATGGGTACTGCATTTTGAGAAATCGGGATTTGAAGTCCTGCAAATGGAAACCCGTGAAGACCTCTTCCACTATCCCAATGCCCTGGCCTTCTTCCGCAATCTGCACGATCTCGGTGCCACCACCCCGAACAAAATTTCTCATTCCAAGCTACGGAGTATTCTGCACCAATACGATACCGCTTACTCCTCCAGCAATGGCGTCCCAGCCCACTGGAACTCAACCAAGTTTCTTTGTCGTAAACGTAGGTGAAAGCGGTAGTGGACTTTAGATAGGTCGTATAGGACATATAGGACCTATGGCTGCCAGTTCAAGGTTTGGCTGGAGGCTCCTCTTCCTTTTTCATTCGCTCTTCGGTGTTCTTCACCGCATTCAGGACAATGCCTTCGGTGAGAACTTCCGGTAGCTCAATGGGGTCGCTGTCATTGGGGAATT
>Ga0181580_10001750_pt1 | contig 17457 bp, 4 predicted proteins | sample 071ome_23_FD_132413 | JGI IMG/M metagenome (GOLD analysis project Ga0181580, IMG submission 132413) | Coastal salt marsh microbial communities from the Groves Creek Marsh, Skidaway Island, Georgia - 071403BT metaG (megahit assembly) | ecosystem: Environmental > Aquatic > Marine > Intertidal zone... | reverse complement strand
TTGTTGCCTACAGAATCTGTTGATTGGTTGTTAATAAAGGCATCACCATTGTATGTTCTATTAGTCCAAGACTGTGTTCCTGGAACATTATCATACAATCTAACCCATTTGCTACTTCGTCTAACAAACAATCTATTTGGATTAAAGTCTGTGCGTACAAAGAATTGTCCTTCGAATGCATTCGCTGGGAACGCAACACCACTTTGTACACTTTCTCCTAGATAGTCTTCATAACTAGTAAAGTTAGCACTGTTGTCTACTACACCACCAGTTGTAACAGATTCGTCTCTGAGAGCATCGCCGAATAGATGTTCTTTTAGTGGAACACCAATTGGATCTGCTTGTTCTGCCGCCTCTACTACTGCATCACTGATGTTAAGTTCTTGTTCAAAAGTACTCATCTTACTAGCAAGACTACCTTCTTCATTGCTGTAACCAAGTATCTTTCTGTATTCTTGTGCGTCTGTCATTGGTGACATTTTCACACGCCATATGTGTGGCCACCATGTTTGACTGTAACCTTCACTTGCTCTGTTAGCATCTTGAACAATATAAAATTTATTGATTGGAGGAGCATCAGGATCTAGTAAATCTTCATCACGCTGATGTAATAATTCTATTACATCGCCACTCATAATTTTTCTACCTAAAATTCTTATCATATCGTTCAAATGAAATGTTAGGTATAATGTATCTGCACTTAAAAACCAACCAAATTGACTTAAATCAAAATCATTATCCTGTACATTATACACACCTCTTATTTCATATACATTATCATCATATTTTCTATCGCGATTTTCTAAAAATAATAAATCCTGAATTACTCTTTCTTTTATATTTTTATCACTTGTATCTGGATTTTGATAAGTAGGATCGTCAGGTTTGCCTGCACTGGCTGGACCTATGTATTTGTGAATAATAATACCAGTACCACCTACTATAAAATATTCACTTATTTGATTGTCTAAAAATTGATAGTCGAGACTTTTATAGTCTCTCCACATGCTCAATCTAGGCATAGAACTCTCCAATTCTAAATATTTATCAAAAAAAAGTTGACAAGACACTTTATTTTTTGTAAACTAAAAATTGTACTAGACGTTTTTTTAACCTCCAATAAATAGTGTTATGGATATTCAAAACATTGCAAATCATTTGAGCACTTATAAAAATATTGACCATGTTTATGTAAGTGATATTAAAAATAATACTTTTAATTATCAAAGACCAGCTAGATATTGCCTTATTTCATATAAATTGAATACATACAGGGGATATTTAGAAGGCCAAGTTTTATCTCGTAACGGCAATCTTGTAAAAAGTTTTAGATATTTGGAATGGAGAAGCCACGGGTTCAACGAGCTATGGTCGAATTACACTAGAACTTTACAAAGATGCTACAATTGCGCCTATTAACCTAACAATGTATTCTGGATCTTCAAATGGTTTTGAACATTTAGCAATTTCTCCCTCAAGTTTTAATACAGGATCAATAGCAGATAATGAATGGCATCATTATGCTATTTCAATAACATCTAATGCATCAACTGGAACTTCAATTGATTTTTATCAAGATGGCCGTTATTTACACACAACTTCTTCAGCAATTTATATTGGAGACATCAAAAATGTTGCTGGTGGTGTCAATGCTTACCTTGGTGCACTGCAAACAGCAACAGTCGGTCAAGCCAATGGAGCTGGTTGGGGTAAACTCTCCGCGAGCCTAGATGAGTTCAGATATTGGAAGAAGAAAAGATCTACAAATGAAATTGGTGAATTTTGGTTTATCAATATGGGTGGTGGTACAAATAAGCGAGAATACAATACTGATCTCGGTGTATACTTTAAGTTTAATGAAGGTATCACCGGAGATTCAACTACGGATCAAAACATACTTGACTATTCTGGTCGTATTTCAAACGGAATCATGGTTGGATATACAGCCTCTGCTCGTTCCACGGAATCTGCGCTTGAGTCTTTGGCTAATGTTGAAGAATACAAAGATCCAATCATCTACTCTTCTCATCCAGACGTATCTTCATCTCTTGCAACTTACAAGGCTACAGGGTCAATTCAAGATTACGAAAACACTTCTCTGCTCTACAATTTAATGCCTTCTTGGATTACTGAAGAAGATACCGAGAATGGCAAAAATTTAAAATATCTAAACCAGATAATGGCCAGTTATTTTGATACCTTAAATGCTCAAATAAATGGTGTGGTTGGCTTAAAAGATAAAAGATATTTTAGCGGAAGTCTAAAACCAAATATATTTTCAAAACAACTTTTGAGAAACCAAGGATTTGTAATACCGGAATTGTTTGTAGAAGCAGATATCTTAGAGGAAATCAGAGGTAAGGACAATAATGAAACTTACGATGACGATATTCAAAAAGTAAAAAACTTGATTTATCAAAACATATATAATAACCTAGAGTACATATACAAGTCAAAAGGGACTGAGAAATCATTCCGTAATTTATTTCGTTGTTTTGGTGTGGATTCTGAGCTGATAAAAATTAATCTTTATTCTGATGATTCGACTTATCTTTACAAAGACAATTATGAGTTTACATCAATTGCCAAACCGGTTCTTAATTTGAATAAAGAATCTCAAATTGATGGAACAGTCTATTTAAGCTCATCTAGCGGTTTAACTTACCTATCTAGCTCTGAAGGAGATGATGAGCAATACACATCAATGACTTTTGAATGTGAAGCGATTTTTCCTTACAAGTTCGAAAAATATGAAACAGGGTATTTCCCAACTCCTTTTACAACTGCTTCTATCGCAGGATTCCATAGAGCGTTAACTTCAAGTGCTGCTGACTTCACATGGCATAGTAATGATACTGATCTTAGAATCTATGCTTTGAAGCAGAATCAAGATAGTCGTCACGCAAAATTCTTGTTGACCGGTTCTGGTGTTGAGTTGACCTCTTCATTATACCAAGATGTATTTTACAATAATAAATGGATTCTCGCTGCGAGAGTTAAGCATTCTAAATATCCGTTTGCCGGCTTCAATGTCACTGGTGCAACTGGTGGAGATTACACTGTTGAATTCTATGGTGTAAATTCTGTTGCCAACGATGTTAAGAATGAGTTCTTACTTACACAATCTGTATCAAACACTATTGGTAAAAACCTTTTGGGTCACGCAAAACGTATTTATGCCGGCTCCCATCGACAAAACTTTACTGGGTCTTCTTTGCAAGACACTGATGTAAAGATATCGCAGGTTAGATTTTGGCAAAGTCACTTAAACAATGATGAGATAAAAGAGCACTCATATGACCCGACAAATTATGGTTTGATTCACCCATACCGCTCCGATTCAATTTTTCAAGTGTCAGGATCAGAACAACTTGATGTTCCGCAAATAGAAACTCTTGCTCTACACTGGGACTTTATGAATGTAACTTCTTCTGATTCTAGTGGAGAGTTTGTTGTATCGGACATTTCTTCCGGATCAACATCGTTGTCTAGCGAATATTCGATAATTGGCAAGATTACAAAAAACAAATACGATGGTTACGCTGAGGGTTTTGACGTTAGTTCCGTAAATGCTATCGACAAAGAATTTATTTATGCAGCCAAAAAACGAATGCCAGATGAAGTGTATTCTTCTGATGGTGTAAATATAAAAACAGAATTTAAAGAGCAGTTTTTTGAAGATAATGATGTATCTGATCATTTTTATTCTTTCGAAAAATCACCATACAATGCTGTCTCGCAACAAATGATAAACTTTTTTGGTACAATAAAAGACTTCAATTCATTGGTTGGAGATCCAGCTGAACGATATCGCTTTGAATATAAGCAAATGAAAGATTTGAAAGGAATATTTTTCAATAAAATTGAGAACACTCCCGACCCAGAGAGATTTTTTGAATACTTTAAATGGATAGATACCAGTATTTCTTATGCTATCAAGCAATTAATTCCGGCCGGCAGTAGGTTTTCTGAGGAAGTCAAAGATGTAGTTGAGAGTCACATCTTAGAGAGAAGCAAGTTTCAAGAAAAATTTCCTCTTACAGCGCAACAAACATCAACAGAAGGTGTGGTTAAATCTTTTTCAGAAATGTTTTACAATTGGAAAGTTGGCCATGCTCCTTTGGATGGCTCTGATAATAAAAACTGCTTATGGCAAAAAACACGTAGAAGAGTTGATGATTCCAATGTTCAAACTTTAAGAGACAACATTTACAAAACAAGTAATATGAAACTTGACAAACTTTATGACTCAAAGACAGACACAGTTTATGAAGGAAATACTGATGCTCTTAGAAGATTAACTAAACCATATCGTTTGAACATGAATTTAAACCAAAATATTCATGGTGGTACAAACTATTATGTTGCCAAGAATAGAGATTTTCTATTAGAAGTGGTACACCCTCATGGACCAACATCTGGTGATGGAATTCCAAAGAATGTATTGGTAGCTGGTGTTGGTGTGGGACAAGGTCTTGTACCTGAAACAATCTGTGAAGATGAAGAGCATCCGCTGTATAAAGAAAAATATAACTTTGACGGAATCGATGGAAGATATTCTTCTGATCAAGAGAACGAGCCTCTGTCGGATTTTGTTAGTTACAAGAATTACACCAAAGGTATTGCGACTTTCCCTATGAACATAATGTCGGAGAGCAATACTGTTAATACTGGATATCAAGCTTCTGTTACTACCAACTTCAAAGACTCTGCTTACATTACAAACTTACATAGCGATACAACAGACAGAACAAATACCATTCCAATGCAAGGCCCGTTCACAGAGCGTCACGTTGGAGGTCATCAGTCACGACATGTTTCAATTAATAAATATGATACATCATTAAGAGATGATGAAACAGGAACTGCTCCACCAAACAATCTTCACAATCTTTACACAAGACCAGAAGCATGGAGACTTTTATTTGGAGAACATCCGGATAACGCTATTGTTGATGGCGCTCTTGGTTTTACTCCTCCCGATTACGGTGTAACTGCTGGAACAGGTGTTTACCCAGATACAGCAAAGAAACGTGCTTCTTTTTACCGAGAAGAAAAAGCAAAGCGACCTGTGAATGTTAAAAATATCAAACATCGCGAGAGTGGATCTGTCGTTGGTAACTACAAGAATAATTATGAATTCATGATGCTTCAAGGAAGAAAAGAAAACAATCTGTACTTCCGTGATAATCCGGAGATCACAAACTATCTTCCTGTACAATACACTTCAAGTCTTCCGCACACCACACATGTTATGAGTTTGGTGGGTATTGACCCTACAGATGATGGTAATGTTTTTGGCGTTCATGCTAATAATATGCAACCAGACCAACAGTTAATAACACCTGCCATTGCAGGAACCCCAGCTAATGGTAGTTTTAGTGTATCCGGATCTACGGTAAATGGAACCTTTTCTAGTGGATCTTTTAGCTTAAATAGACAAATAGAAGCAGCGACTCCATCACATTTTTCTTTCAATGTGTCCGGTTCTCACTATGCCGGCTCAAATGCTTCCGGAAGCTTCTCATTCACGAGATCTACAACAGCAGCAGTTTCTGCTAGTATTTCTTTTGATGTTGTTGGAAGAACAATTGATCAAGTCGAATCTTCTGGTTCATTCGTTGTAACTGCTTCTCATGTTGCCGGCACGAGCGCAAACGGATCTTTCGTTGTAAAGAGACCACCTTATTATTTGAGAAATGAAGGTTCTTTTAGAGTTGTGTCAAAAGATTTCTTGGTTGATGGACACACTCTAACAATAACACAGGACCCTGGGGGTTCTAGCGAAGACATAAATAGATTTGAATATGATGTAGATAATGACGGAGTAACAGGTGGAAGTGTTACTGTTTTTACCGGCTCTACTATAACAAATACTTATACAAATCTATATAACTCAATCAGATCTAATACAAACTACACTACAACTACATATAGCGCTACAAACCCAACTTATGGAATTGGTATTTCAAATAGCGGAACATCTGTTAATACATTTTTAAGCGGAACTTTTAATTCTCAATATTGGCTTAAGCAAAGGGCATGGTCTGCTGCTTTTTGGTTCTATTTATCTAGTTCAAACAATACAGAAGGGCATATATATGCAGAACATGCCGAAAGCGGCTTTGATTCAGATTATGTAAGACAAGTTTTTGTTAATAGCTCAAATACTTTAATTTACAGAAAATGGTTTGAAACAAGTGGTAGCCCTATGTATGTAGATTATTCTGCTTCACTAACTGGGCATATGGACAAATGGTCACACATTGTAATAGCGCAGGCATCTGTAGGTTCAACTAGTGGTACAGGTGCAAAGCCTAGTGTAGATATAATACTAAACGATTCTGAGCCTACTGTAACAGAAAATCCTAGTATAGATGCTTCAAATATTAGTGATATTCCAACAGGGTCTTTACAATATACTTTTTATTCTCCAAATGATGGATCAGCAAAATCTTTACAAAGTGGCTTAGATGAATTCGGTTTATGGGAAGCCGAGCTGAGTACAATAGATGCAAATACACTATATAATGGTAATTTGTATACTGCTAGAACTAGCGTATCATCATCAGATTTAAAAGCATGGTGGAGATTTGGAGACGATATAAAATCTCTAATTGAAGCCGGTAATACTGATTGGGATAAAGATGGTAGTAGAACTCTTACGACAGGGGATTATTTAAAAGAACAACAATCTTCTCAACATGCGACCGCTTCAATCAATTCAACAGATCTAGACTTCATTGATCCTAGTATTTACGAAACAACCGGTTATGCTACATTTTATGTTAAAACAAATAATACCGGTTCTGAATACACAGGTTCAATAACAAATTCTGGAGACAACTATAGTAATATTTCCAATATTTTAACTGTAACACAATCTAGTACAGCTGTTGTAGCACAAGATGGAGACACAATTGTAATTGACGGCACAACTTTTGAATTAGATGATGACGCATCTTACACCGGAACACAGGTTTCATTTAGTGAAAATCAAAACAAAACAGAATTTTGGAATGTTCTTTCTCAATCAATTAAAGACAATACAGTTTACGATACGATTACAATAACCGACAATGGAAATAACGCCACTTTTGAACTTACATCTTCAACTGTTGGTAGTGCTTTAAATGTGGCTATGACAGAAACGGGAACTTCATTTACATCGTTATCCGGAATGTCTGGGGGCACTGACAATTCTGGTGCAGTTGATGGCCATACAATAACAATTGATGGTATTGCTTTTGAATTAGATACCGACTCTTCGGTTGTTGATACTCCGACTTTAAAAGGGATTGATTGTCCAGACGGTACTTCCAATACAGATTTTTGGAATGCATTATCTCAATCTATCAAAGATAATACAGACTTTGATAATATTACAATTAATGACAATGGAAACGGTACTGCTACTTTCTCATTAACTGCATCTACCGGTGGAGACTCAAACAACGGAGTTATATCGACAACTGGATCTCCTTCTTCTTTCCCAAGTTTTGTACAAACTGCTGGCGGTGTCGATCAATCTGGTTCTGTTGATGGACACTACATTGCTTTGTTGGCTGACGCTGGAGATCTGAGCAAATTCAACATTGATTCGGATGGCTCTGGAACAGATGGGGTGCCGGCAAACAATTACTATGTTGATTCATCGACGAGCACTAACACAGAATTTTGGAATAATCTTTCAACTTCAATCGGAGACAGAGGTTTCGGAGTTTCATACACTGCTGGATCTGAACAGGCAACCTTTACCGTTGTTTCGTATTACGAAGGCGCAGCTGGTAATACAATAGCAAGCGAGACTAGTTATAAATCTGGAAATACATTTGAATTCGCTTCACAAGGACTAACTCCGTGCGCTGGAGATAGTTATTTTTGCGGTGGAGCTGACATAGTCGATAATAACGATGGCGATAATTTCACTTTGGATGGTAAAACATTTGAAATGGATAGTGATGGTTCATTTACAGCTACACATAATATTGCCTCTTCCGGTTCTCTCACAAACACACAAGTATTCAACAATATTACTGCTAGTATCATTTCAGAAACAGATTTCGATACAGTTACTTATTCTGTTGCAGGATCGACAGCTACATTTAGTGTTACTTCATCCGTGGTAGGAGCAGATAAAAATGGCTCAATATCAGTTGATGGAACACAATTTATTTTGGTCTCACAGACTGCCGGCGGTACCAACATATCTGGGTCTCAATACGGAGACATCTTGACAGTTGGAAATCATGGCGTTGATGTTGACATAACGGTTGGAAATGGATCTTCTCCCGATGCATCGTTATCAAATACTGCTTGGTGGAATGATTTATCTCAATCTATCAAAGACAACACAAATTATGATACAATAACGATAACTGACAATGGAACATATGCAACTTTTGAACTGACTTCTTCCATTGCTGAAGCTGCTGGAGACGACACACATTCCGAGACAGGAACAACGTTCTTTGATTTAACTGACTCAACCGGTGGCTCTGATGCTGGGGATTCAAGCGATGGTTCAAGTATAACAATTAACGATGGAACGGGTGCTTTGACATTTGTTTTAGATAGTGATGGAACATACTCCGGAGACTTCAATATCCCTTCTTCGGCCTCTTTATCCGATGATGCAGTTTTCAATGCATTAACGCAATCGATCAAAGATAATACTTTATTCGATACAATCACAATGTCTCCATCATCAGGAAACAATAGAACTCTCAGCCTAACATCAAGCGTTACAGGATCTGATAAAGATGGAGCACTTTCTCTACCTTCAGGTGATTTTACAATCATATCAAACACTGCCGGTGGAACAGAAGAAACAGGTGCCACAGATGGGCACACAATCGTAATTGATGGTGTTACATTCGAACTTGACAATGACTCTTCTGTTGTTGATACGGGAACTCTCAAAGGTATCGATTGCTCAGATGGAACTCCAAATGCAACATTCTGGAACGAACTATCTCAATCTATCATTGATAACACAGTCTATGATACTGTAACATACTCAAGCGTTGGGTCTGTTGCAACATTCGAACTTACTTCTTCAACTACTGGATCCGCGCTAAATGTTGCAATATCTAAGACCGGAAACTCGTTCTCGGTCATTAGGGGTATGGAGGATGGCTCCGACTTAACTCCTGCTGTTTATTCTCAAAACGATGTGGTATTAGCGGTTCCGACTCCAACTTTAAGAAACGGAGATAGAAACAAGACAATAATTTCATCTCGCTTTGCTGCTCCCGGTGGTATTGAGATTGAATCAAATGCTTATCTGGACATTTATGCTCGTGAACTTTCCGTACATAATGCTCTACCGTTTAGAAACCTTACCGTGAGAACAGATAGCGGAGAAAGCGGTACAATAAGAATTAACGACCATCTTGGCCAAAGAAGAGGTCTCAATACGCTTCTTGCTTTGCATTCTGGACAATTTGGTGTTGATAGTACGTACGGTTCAATTGTTGAATCTACTTATAGTACATCTGGTTCTTTTAACAAGCAACATAGAAACAGATCAAAAAGAATGGAATATAGTGGTTCTTCAGTAATAACAGGGAGTCTCTTTGACAACGCATTTGTATCATCGCCAATACCAAGAAGTGAATTTCAATATTCTTGGATCAGAAACTCACTTAGTGCATCTGGTTATGATTGGGAAGCAGACCAAAGAATACTTGGATACCAAGCCAAAGATGGGCTTGTTAGTTCATCAGCAGGATATGTGGAAGCAATCGTGTTCCCTTCTTCATCAAATATAACATAGGATAACATATGGCTACTTTAGATCACATAGGATTAAATCGATACATTTACATGTCAGCATCTGTTGATGATATGACTCTCGGCTCATTGGATGTGACGGAGATCACAAATGAACACTCTCAATCGATTCTCGGAGCAAACTTAGATGATTCTCGCTTGCTTCTCGGTATCAATCTTTACAATAATGGACCATATGGTTATTCTTCTTGGCAGCAATTGAGAATGTCGGAGAATCCGTTGTCTCGCCATCTTCGCAAAAATAATCAATTTCCTATCATCGGAAATGGCAGAGAGCGTGTTTATTACAAAGGCGGAAAACGCTATGTTGTAAGTGATAAATATGGCACTCAATTTCTTTTAGATGAACCATCTGTTACCTCAAACTACAAACCTATTACTTTGATTGGTTCCGTTATGGACTACAATAATGCCGGCTTAAACTTCTCGCTTGATATCACCAAAAAGATAAGTATGAATAACAATGTTGCTTATTTCACAAATGAAAGAATCAATAAGATCGCGGGCCTCACCGAAAAACCGGACGAAGTTTATGATATTCTTAAAGGATATTATCTTGAAGAAGCGCTAAACAGTGCAGATTCTCCGATGTCTTCATTTGAGAAATTAATATTTAATCAAACAATTTATCCTCCGCAGCAATACACATACAAGTCTTACACGAGAGCGAGAACAGTATTTTCTTTCAATTGGAATTCTGATATTAATCAAAGACAACAAAATAAAGTAGATAATTTTTCTGGTCTAACATCTAATAGTTCAAGTATATGGCCACTAGATGTTGATCCAAATTGGGCAAACTTTTCTACTCCTTTAATAGAGCATTTAGGCTTTAATGGTTATATTGATGCTTCTTCTGATATTCAAAAAACTACTAGTTCTTTTGGAATCTTACAAAATCATTACAGTCAAGTAGCTGAAGGGTTATCAAATATTGGATTAAATTATTACAATCCCACGTTTGGTTCACAATCAGCTACTCCAAACATTTTTTTAAGACCTGCTCCTTTGTATTCTAGAAGACATGCTTTGTTTCCATCTGAGTCTTGTGTTGCTCCAACAGGAAAGACTAGTCTAGCCACGGCAGATTTAACAGAAGATACTATTTTTGGTGGTGAAGCAGCTTGGGATGTTCCGCGACAATCCGGTAAATATCCGTTCTATGATTCATATGCAGAATATTCTGATGAAATGAGAAGAAAAGCAAAAGACTACACAGTAATTCCGGAATTTAAAATGTCAAATCATGTTCCGAAGTTTTTATCTTCTAGTGCTTTTAACACACCAGAAGACATTTTCGATATAACCGGTTCGAAATCAGATATAAACAACTCATCACAAGATAATTTTTATCAGATATATTCTAATTCTGATTTTCTTAAGAACTTTGATATAGTATTGGAAGACCACAAAGATTTTACAGATCCGTCAAAGATAACGTTAAAATGTAAAGCGTACAAAAAACTAATTCCATACAACGGCTTTTATCCAGTTCAAAGAACTGTTAATTTAGCAGAGCAATTTTATTCTTCTTACTCAAGTTTTACCACAGTCTCCACGGCCAGTGCTTATTCACCTTTGTTTGGCTCGGCTACGTCAGTAACAGTCGTACACGGCTTTCAAAATATTATGGCGCCTTTATTTGCACCAGGAGTTTTATTTAATTCAATTAAATCAGGTGTTGCTGTTGATTATCCCATTCTAACTTCTCTAGAATTCATTTCACAATCCAGTGATATAGGATATATGATTCAAGGCAGTGGTTTTGATAAAAGAATACCGTTTGAGGCTTTATTGGAACCGGAGAAGCATTTATCAGATTTCATCCTAGTTTCAAATGAGCCTCACCCATCAGGAAATTTATCATCTTCCGCTTTTTGGGATGGTCAAGGAGACGAGCTATATTCTAGAATGGCCAATAACTTTATAGCAGAGATTCCAAATTTCTTTTTGAAAGGAGAACAATTTACAACTCTCGCTTCTTCTCCGCAAAACGACCCTAACTTTGGCCAAACAGAAAATAATAAAGATGTATATACAATGAGAATTAAAATGTATCGATCAATGGATTCTGCTAATGCTTCTGTTACTAGTTCAAATGCATCTTTAAATACACGTTATGTTCCTCCGCAAGATATAATTGCTTCCGGAAGAGAAGAGACAATAACAATGTATTCTCGTCCATCTGCTTTTGGTCCTCCATTTGCTGCTCAAGCGATTGTTGCTGATTTTGATGCAGATCCTTATTTGGTAGATGGTGCAGTTATCAGGCCAGATCCATCAAAAGGTTTAAACTATCCATTTACTCCTCCGTATTATCACGGACAGGCTTGGGCAGATATAACATTCACGCCAACAGAAAAAAAGAAATATTCAATTTCCGAAATACTTGCTTCTTCTTCTGTGGAATACTACCGTTTTGACACACACCCTTTCACTACAACAGGAAGTACTTTCACCGACAATGTTATGAATTTAGATGCATCTTTAAATATATTCACAAAAGGGACTCTTGGAGAAGTACCAGAAAACATTCAAGATTTCGCTTCTGTTTCTGGTCTAAGCTTGGACGATGAATCTCTTTCCCGTTGGATAATCCAACCCAAATTTGAATCTCCTATTTTAAACTTCAATCACTTAGATAAAGATGAAAGCGACAATGTTACTTTGCCTCTAACTTCACAAAGGAGAACACAACTTCCTATTGGTATGTGGCATCAATATGGCCGTATTCCCTCAGAGACAGAAGGCATTTATCTTCAAGTAACCGACATTCCAAAGAACTGGGTGGAAGGACGATTAGGGCATGGTAATTATAACAGAACTGGGTCTCTTGCTGATCTTTGTGGATTTCCTCAAAATCCTGTCAAACTTGGTCAAATTAACAACAGAAAGAAGATCTCCGAATGTGTTGTTGCAATTCCGTTTATTGAAAACTCCGGAGTTAAAGAATTTTTCAAATTAGATCAAAAATTTGTTGATGAAGCAATCAACGGAGAATCCAATGCCGAAGAAACACTTGTTGATCTTGTTGATAAGATGAAGCGCTTTATTTTCCCTCCATCGTTTGACTTTGTGAACTTTCCACAGAATGTCGATCCGATTGCAATGTATGTATTTGAGTTCTCCGTTTATCTATCTCAGCAGGATCTCGCAGACATTTGGCAGAATGTTCTTCCAAAGTTTGGTAGACATCATGGTGTTGAAGAGGCATCGATATCTCATTCACTATTGGGAAACAAGAAACTTATCAATAAATCAAAGCTTCGTGAGGATGTTCGCTGGATGGTATTTAAGGTCAAACAGAGAGCAGCTTCTCGTTATTACGATCAAGTATTCAAGAAAAAAGGCACAAAATTAACAGACCTAATCACAGAGGTTACAGCAGATGCAGCAGGTCCTCGTTCAAAGATTCAATACAACTGGCCTTATGATTTCTTTTCATTAGTAGAACTAGTTAAGATTGATGCTTCGGTTGAATTTTCTGATGTTGAAACTGACGATAACGGCAACGAAACAGTTGTTCCAAAAGTTGCAACAGAAGAAAACGCAAGAATTCAATTGAACACTTTGTTCCCAAAAGGTAAGAAATGACATTTTTTGACAAAAAGACAGAAGTTATGAAAGTTGAGTTGACACCTCTTGGAAGATACAAACTTTCGATTGGAAGACTTAAACCTCATCATTATCGTTTCTTTGATAACAATGTGGTGTATGACAGTCAAGCCATCGGAGTGACCGAGGATCAAAACGATGCTGATCCGAGAATAAGAGAGAACACGCCAATCCTCAAACAAAACCCCAACATCACTGGTGTTGAGACAATGATCAAGATTATTGAAACAGATGATATCACCGTGCAACTTGAAGAGTTTGATATTTCTCAACCAAACATGGTTAAAAGAAAGATGAGAAAAAACAAGAGAGATGATCATATCAATCAACTCCCTTACAATCTGGGAACTGTTGAATATGACTCTACAATGTCGCCGTCATTTAAGGTTGATGCATTTAGAGGAAAATTTGCTTCGACAACAAATCGATTTTATGCATCAGATAATATTCAAACTGCTTCTATCCCACAGATCGATGTGGAAGTTAACTATGATGCCTATGTATCATATGCAGAAGAAGATACAAATGATTACAATTTTGATATTCAAACAATCGGACCTTTTGCCGATGGTGGTAAAATTGTTATCAAGTCACAAAATCCTTTGATAAGAATCAAAGAAGCGCATTCATTTGATGAAAAAGAAAACTTTCATATAACAGCTTACCGAGTCTTCTTAGAAAATACCGGAAGCGGATTAATTTATGAAAAGATGACATTTCTTAAGAAAAATTCTCAAATATTAAATGATATGTACGTAGAAGATAACACAGAGACCACAGAAGAAGCACAACAATATCAACCTGATAAAGTTCCATATTTCTTTGACTTATTAGTTGATAAAGAAATACCGGAATCTGTCTATTGTGCAACGATCGGAGATTTGAAAATCAGAAACATTTATCTAGATGACGAGATAATTTGTCCAGATCAAGTGGCTGATCAAATGTTTAATATTTACGATTCAAATGTTAGACCAGAAGATTTAGAGGATTGTGATTAATGAGCGATAGTTTAATCGGAACAGAATATTTTCCAAATGTTTACTTTGAAGAAGTAAAAGTATTTAGTGTTGCTGGTGATGACCCAACTCCCAGTAAGTCAATTGAAGCTAAGATTTGTTTGTTCGATACTTTTCCCGGAACATGGTCAAAAAATGATGATTTCTTTAATAGTCTGGAAGTAATCATAACAACAATAGAACACGAAGAAATCTTTCAGCAATGTCAAAATGGAGACCTTCCTAATTTTATGTTTCCTTCTAGACATCATGTTATAAAAAGTATTGCAGAGTTTGACAAAAAAGTAGTGACCTTTGAAAATTTGAATGGAACCTACACAAAATTTTATTACAAGATAACAGGACTAGATTTAAGAGTCGACTCAGATCCGTTAGAGATAAAAAATTATCAAAAAACTTTTGGTTTATTAGCAGCTGCTGGAATGTCAAAAACAAATCTAAGAGATTCATACAACATGGATTTGAAGTTTCATACCTCTCCTAGTGTAGAAGATGTTACAATATTATTGCAACCAGGTGCAAACAACCGAGGACCTGTTATCGGTGGTAATTTGATAACAACATATGACAATGACAGTGGTGAAACGAGAACATATTCCAACAACATGTTAAACTATTTCACAGGCCCATGCAGAATGCAGATGGTAAAAAAAGACGGCCAATTTTTGTTTGCAAAAAAGTCTCACATTTTCTATGAAAAAGAAACACAAAATATCTGGAATGGCCCTGTTCATATGAATGGAGATGAATACATGGCTGGTTCTTTTCATCTTTCCGATGCACAACCTTTGTTAGATAGGATGTCAATTGATACAAATATTTTAGTTGATAATACTAATGAAGAGATAGAATATCAAAACACATCAACTCTTTCTTCTGGATATGGAAGATTCAAAGATTTTCACCAAGAAGATATTTTAGAAGATATCAATAGAAATGTTAATAATACATGTATTTTAGACATGCAATCTATGCTAGCCACAGAGAGTTATCATGGAAACTTGATTTTATCAAATGATCCGGAAACATTCAGAGAAATATCAGAGAATACCAATATAAAAGACATTGAAGTAAAAAGATATCCTATCAATAATCTTGTTTCTATGAATAGAATTGGATTGATGAGAGTTGGATTAAACCTTAGTAGTCCAACTTTAATTGCAAGATCTCAAAATAATCACCAAACTATAAAAGAAAAAACTTTACTAAAATCTCCTTCCTCTAAATTTCTTTCAGTGAACCCGAAAAGAATTACAAACAGATCACTGAAAAGAGAAGCAGATGAAAATTATGCAACCAAAGACTTAATTGAAAATTCAGTTAAAATCGGAAAGATACAACAAATCAATTTAAGTTTACCGAAAAACCTTCGAACAGTTAATTTTACTGATTACGATATCTCGACAGCAAAACCAGGTAGATACAAATATCAAGTAAGTGTGACTATGGGAGACGAGCCGTATTTGTATTGCAAGAATCTGTTAAAAGAAGCAATTGGATATCATAAAAAAATATCTAATCTTTTTAGTGTTTTAGAAATGAAAAATGTCTGGAAAGAGGATCATTATGATTCTTCTTTTATCTCTGATTTTTATTCTCAATATGGAATGACTCAAGATGTTGGTGATAGTGGTTTACCTAAATTATCAGTTACTGATTCTTACAAAGAAAGTTATTTAACTTTATCATACGATACGTTGTATAGAATAGAAAAACTTTTGGGAATAAAAAATCCTCGTTCAACAAATCAATACAAAAACTTCTTGAACCTATTTTTGACCAGCCCAGAAAAACTAAATATTTTAATTAAGTACTACGAAAACTGCATCGACAGGTTCAGAAGAAATTACAGACTTACTGATGGAGAAGGATACGAAAAGTCAAGTTCTAAAAAAAGAAAAGATAGAGGAACAATACAGAAAACAATCGCACTGGATAAAGAATACAAGAAAGAAGTCCTTAAACCCATTGGGATAAATTTCATCACACCGAACACCAATCTAGAACTTACTAGAATTTCCCCATCATTTTTTAATACCAGAGCCAACAATGAAATAAAAAAATTCTTTAATGGCACGATTGGTACCAACAATGAAGAATTAATGTCGTTACCTGAATCTGTTAGAGCCGATTTTTCAAATTTAGAAAAAAATAAGTACATGAGTTTTTCTCCTTCTAAGATATTCTTCGGAGGAAAAGAGCTTGATACTTCCGAAATTAACCCAGAATCTTTCGATGCAGAGTTTTACAAAGGACTTAGAATAGCAAAAAGTCTTTTCTCCGGAGAAAGTACAGAAGAAGAAATAATACCAAATGAAGAAAGTATAGAAGAAGAACTCATAGATTCTAGAGAATTTCTTGGAGAAGAAACAAAGTTCAACAGAGCTTTTCTAGCTAACGTCAATAATATTAATAAACTAACAAAAATTAGAAGAACTTTTCCGATATTAGAAAATAGAATTTTAAAACAAAACAGAAGTAATTTATCTTTACAATCTTTTGAAGTTTCTAACCCTCAGAGTTTGCTATTCAAAAAAGTAAAAACAGAAGCTGCAAAAATTCCTATGCAGATTAAAGCTTTGTCTCTTCTAAGAACAAATTTAACAAAATTTGATGTAAGCAGTTTGGGTTTTGATCCTCTTTCAAATCCCCAGACTCAAGAGGTGTTTGAGCAAAACTATTTAAATTTAGGAACTGTGAAAGTTTTAGAAGGATTTGAAATGAAAAATGGAATTATGAATCTTTCAAACCCAATTTATTCAGAAATTGATTCTAGAAAAATGGAAATGATTGGAAATAAAAGAATGCTTTGTAGAGTAGAAAAATTATCATATGACAATTTAACAGCCAAAAATAATAATTTTAATGTTTTCGATAGTGTTTTTGTTATGGAATCAGAAAACAGCGATGATAGTGGTCTTTTTATTGGTGATCAAGAAGTGCAACAAACGAGTCTTTCTCCATCTGGTCCGCAAGAAATTATCCAAGATTTACCAGTAATGCAAGAAGCACCGGAAGCAGTTCAATT
>Ga0181580_10001737_pt1 | contig 17535 bp, 16 predicted proteins | sample 071ome_23_FD_132413 | JGI IMG/M metagenome (GOLD analysis project Ga0181580, IMG submission 132413) | Coastal salt marsh microbial communities from the Groves Creek Marsh, Skidaway Island, Georgia - 071403BT metaG (megahit assembly) | ecosystem: Environmental > Aquatic > Marine > Intertidal... | reverse complement strand
GGACAGTGCGGCGGGCCAGCTGATCCGAAAGAAACCCGATCAGCAAGGCGGCAACAAGAAAGGCACCAACCCCGGCACTGATGCTGATGGCGGTTCGGGTTCTCGGGGATAATGGCATGGCTGGTCTCCTCCTTGGGGATGTACTTACACGTTCACCTGCCCTCCTATCAAGCGGGGATTTGCCGCGGGGTTACCTGCCAAAACCGGTCTTGCCTCGGAAGGGGAAGGTGCTAGTCTTGGGGCATGAAAAAAACAGCTTTTATTTTCGGGCTCGGCTTTTCGGGGCGTGTGCTGGCGCGGCAGCTGCTGAAGCTCGGCTATGACGTGCGCGGGACCAGACGCACCGCCGGTGAAGAAATGCCCGGGGTGACACTCTTTCCATTTGCCGATGACACCCCGTTGCAAGATACAGATGCGGCCTTTGACGGCGTTACCCATGTGATCTCGACGATTGCTGTCATCGGCGGCATTGATCCTGTGTTGCGGCACCATGGCGAGGTGATCCGCAGGCTGGATTGCTGGACAGGATATGTTTCCGCCACCAGCGTTTATACCGAAGCGGATGGCGGGTGGGTCACCGAAGACAGCCCGGCCGATCCCGTGACCAGACGCGGGCAACTCCGGCGTGAAGCCGAAATGGCCTGGCAGGGTAAGCTCAGCGCAGAGGTGTTTCGTGCCGCCGGTATTTACGGGCCCGGCCGGTCCCCTTTCCGGGACCTTTTGCAGGGAAAGGGGCGCATCATCCTGAAACCCGGTCACCAGTTCAACCGGATACATGTCGAAGATATGGGGCGGATCATCGCCGCCGCGATGGAAACACCGGTGGCGGGCCGGATACTCAATCTCGCGGACGGCTCCCCTTGCGAGGCAGGTGATGTCATCCGTTATGCGGCTGATCTGCTTGGCGTTGCGGCGCCGGTGCCCGTTCCTTTTGAAGACGCTGAGCTGAGCCCCATGGCCCGCAGTTTCTATGCAACATCCCGGCGGGTCGACAGCAGCAAGGTGGGCCGGGAGCTCGGCATTGAATTCATCTATCCTGACTATCGCCATGGCATGCGTGCCGTCCTTGCCGAAGAACGTCATCAGGGTATCCTGCCGCATCAGGACGAAATCTGAGGAGATATTACCCCATGCCGATTGATCGTATGCGCCGCGCCCATGAGCCTGACCACAGCCCTTGTGTCGGGCATTGCACCTATGATGAGGGCAGGCATTGCCTCTCCTGCCGCCGGCATGAAGACGAAGTCGGGATCTGGCGTGATGCGTCTGAAGCAAGCCGGCTTGAGGTCTGGTCCAGATTGCCTCAGGAGATCGATGCCGCCGGACGTCATCTGATGCGTCTTCCCCTTGATAATGAGGATATAACATCTCTCGCTCTTGAGACTTTGGCCCAGGGCGGCTCCTGGGTTGTCGGGGTTGAGGGGTGCTGGCTTGCCGCCGACAGACCTCTGCCCGGGACGAATGCGGAGAGACTTGAAGCCGAAAGTCATTGCAGCTCAACACAGGTCAGCCTTGATCTCACCGGCAAGATCCGTGCCCTCGCCTGGGCGCGTGGAGGGCGAAAACTCGCCGATGGTGTGGAGGGTTTGCCGATAGTGCTGGTGACGCCGCGGGGTCGGGTGGGGCTCACCTGCTGCGAGGAAGAAACGGTGCTTGATGACGGCCGCGTTGATCTCGGGCTTGGGCTTGCTTCGGCGCGTGCGCTCAGGGCCAATGGCAGAACTGAGATCGAAACCGGTTTTGCCCGCGCGGTGACGTCACTGGAGCCGGCCACGGGCTTTGGCCGGTCTGCCCTGCCCGGGGATCTGGTGATCAATGAAAGCTACGCCCTCGGCGCGATACTCCTGCCACGTGGTGAGCGTCCCTTATAAACCGGGATCGGCCCATAAGTTACACGCAGGTTCAGACCTTGCCTTCGGTGATCATTTGCCTGAGCTCAAATTTCTGCAATTTCCCGGTGGCTGTCTTGGGGATGGTGCAGAAGACAATCTGTTTCGGCCGCTTGAATCCGGCCAGATGCTCACGGGCGAAGGCAATCAGTTCGTCTTCGGTGATGCTGGCCCCGTCTTTGATCTCGACAAAGGCGCAAGGCACCTCACCCCATTTCTCATCCGGCTTGGCAACAACAGCGGCAATGGCAACGGCCGGATGCCGGTGCAGCACGCCTTCAATTTCCACCGAAGAGATATTCTCCCCGCCGGAGATGATGATATCCTTCAAGCGGTCCTTGATTTCGATATATCCGTCGGGATGCATCACCGCCAGATCACCTGAATGGAAATACCCGCCGTCAAAAGCGTCTTTGGTGGCGTCGGGATTTTTCAGATAACCTTTCATGACCGTGTTGCTCCTGAGCCCGATTTCCCCGATAGTCTCACCATCGCAGGGGACAGGCTTGCCGGTCTCTTGATCAACCACGATGGCGTCTTCGGTCAGCATCATGGCCACACCCTGCCGCGCCTTGATGCGGGCACGATCAGAAAAAGAGACCTCATCCCAGTCTTCGTTCCAGACGCACATGACGGTATGACCATAGGTTTCGGTCAGCCCGTAGACCTGCGTTACGTTGAAGCCGAGGGATTCAATCGCCTCCAGAATGGCGGCGGGTGGCGGGGCACCTGCTGTCATGACCTCAACCGTATGATTAAAGGGGCGCCGGTCCGCGTCGGCGGCGTTGACCACCATTCCCAGAACGATGGGCGCCCCCCCGAAATGGCTGACCCCGTGATCGGCTATTGCATCGTAAATCGTTTTGGCGGTGACGGCCCTTGTGCAGACGATCGTTCCCGCCATCGCGGTCACCCCCCAGACATGGCCCCAGCCGTTGCAATGAAAAAGCGGTACGATATAGAGATATTTGAGGTGCTGCCGCATGCCCCAGTCGGCTATGGTGCCCATGGTCATGAGATGCGAGCCGCGGTGATGATAGACAACACCCTTGGGCCGGCCGCTGGTACCGGAAGTATAATTCAGCGCCATTGCATCCCATTCATCGCGTGGCAGACGCCATTCGTATCCGGGGTCACCGCTTTCAAGCAGGTCTTCATAGGTCATCTTGCCGAGGCATCTGCCGTCCCCGTCATTTTCGCTGTCGTCGATATCAATGACGGTTATGCCGTGATCCGGCCCCAGGATTTCAAGAGCCTTCGCGGCGGTATCGGCAAAGGCTGTGTCAGTGATCAGGCAACGGGCCTCGCCATGGTCAAGGATATAGGCGATCGTCTCCGGATCAAGACGGACATTGATCGTGTTGAGCACCCCGCCTGTTGCGGCGACACCGAAATGGCATTCCACCATTTCAGGGGTGTTGAAGGCCATTACCGCAACAGTATCGCCATGTCCCACCCCGAGTTTTTCAAGCCCGGATGCCAGCCTGCGGCACCTTTCGAAAACCCCGGCCCAGGTGTAGCGGCGGCGACCGTGAATCACCGCCGTCCGGTCAGGGAAAATCCCGGCAGTCCGGCGGATGAAAGTAAGCGGGGAGAGAGGAACAAAATTCGCATCAACTTTATCAAAAGCATCGTACTTGTCGGTCATTTCATATCCTCCCTTGTCGTTTGTCCCGAAGTCTAGTTCCGCAGCATGGTTCCGGTTTCCAGCATGGCCACGATACGGGCTTCGGTTTCCGCTGTCCGGGCAAGGCGGATGAACGCATCCCTTTCCCGGGCGAAAAGATCATCTTCACTGGCCGGAAGACCGCCGCTTTCCTCATGGGCAACGATGCTGCCGACCGCCATCGCCACGGTCTTGTCATGGGGGAAAAACAACCCGTCGCTGATCCCCTTGTCCATGAAAGAGGCCATTTCATCAATGAGGCCATCACCCGGAAGCTCGAATTGCGGCACCGCAGGCGGGGTATATCCCTCTGATCGCATGTTTTCAATTTCAGCCATGGCAGCGGTCAGCAGTTTGTCGCGGTTCATGACGCTCAGATCCCGGTCTTTGAGGAAATACATCATCGAGGCGCTGATCTCAGGGCTGGTACCGGTGCGGGCATAGCCGATCTGCATCCAGGTGTTCCACGCCGCCTTGCGCCAGTCGCCGGTTGCATGATGCCAGCGGCTGAGCGTTTCCTTGACGCCGCCACCACCCGGCACAACCCCGACCGCCGCCTCAACCAGACCCATGACGATATTGCCATGGGCGATTACCTTATCGGCGTGAACAACGACTTCATAGCCGCCGCCAAGCGTGAGACCCGACGGGGCAGCCACCACCGGCACCGGCGCATAGCGCAGGGCCTTGACGGCATCCTGAAAACGGATCAGGAACCGGTCGATACCGGTCCAGTCCTGCGCCCGTATCAGTGCCAGCACCCCGTTGAGGTCGACACCGGCTGAAAAATGCTGGGCATCGTTATGGATGATGATACCCTTGCCATGGTTGCGCGCGGCTTCGGCGACGATTTCCATGGAAGCATCCGTGAGCGCGTTTGCCTTGGAATGAAATTCCACCAGCCTGAGATCACCATCAAGGGCAAAAAGACTTGCCGCCGCATTGCTGGCAACAGGCTCAAGGCCCTGGCGCATCATATGAAAGCGGATGGTTCCTTCTGGCAGGCTGACCGGTTTGAGGGTGCCGGGCTTGCCGGTATCTTCAAAAACGCGGACCTGAAGTGCATCGGGGCCTGCTTCGTAAAAGGTCTTGCCATGCTTGAGCACGGGCGGGATGTCACTTCCCGTCTCCCTGATCATCTCCATCAGCGTTTCCGCGCCGATAGCATCCATCATCTCAAAAGGGCCACGGACCCAGTTGAAGCCGAGTTTCATGGCATCATCGATATCCTGCGGTGAGGTGGTGACATCAGGAATGAGGCTGGCGGCATACCCGAGCACCCGGGCCAGCACATGACGGCAGAACCGTGTCTGCGCGGCATCGCCGTCATCTGTTTCTTCAATCAGGACATGAAGCGCCTCGCCATGGTCGGCAAGCGTTCTTGCGGCACGTTCCGCCTTGGCCGGCAGACCGGGGGTGCGTGGCCTGATCTCTCCGGTCAGGATATCAACGGCCATTTCGCGTTCTTTTTCCGTGCGATAGAAACCGCCCTTTCCCTTGTCGCCGGTGAATCCGCTGTCGATCATCCGGCTGATCAGCCCATTGAGGGGGTTATTGCCGCCAACGGCGTGAAAGGCGTCACCATCAGGCAGGATCACCCCCAGTGTCTTTACCACATCAGCCATCAGATCAATGCCGATCAGGTCATAAAGCCCGAAGACACCGGTTTTGGGAATGCCCATCGGCCGGCCCATAAGGGCATCGGCTTCTTCGATGGTAAGCCCCTGGCGATGGGCTTCGTCCATCCCGACCTGAAGCGCATAGACGCCAACGCGGTTGCCCAGAAAGCCCGGGGTATCGCGGCAGGCAACAACACCTTTGCCGAGAATACGGTCATTGTAATCGGCAAGTTTTGCCATGATGGCCAGATCCGTATCCTCACCTTCCACCAGTTCCAGAAGCCGCATATAGCGGACCGGGTTGAAATAATGGGTAATGGCAAAACGTCGGCGGAACGATTGCGGCATATCCTCCACCAGAAGACGGATCGGGATGGTTGAGGTGTTGGAGGTCACCACGCAGTCATCACGGATCACGCTGTCCAGCCGCGCATAAAGGTCTTTCTTGATATCAAGCCGTTCGACCACGGCCTCGATGATCCAGTCGCATTCCGCCAGTTTTCCGAAATCATCACGGATATTTCCGATGGTGATTTTATCTGCCCTCGATTTATGCATGAGCGCCGGAGGATCAGATCTGAGCAGCCGGTCCACCGCAGCGCTGGCGGCGCCGTTCGGATCATCATCCCGGGGCAGGTCCAGCAGCATCACCTCATGACCGGCATTGGCGATCTGACCGGCGATGCCGCTACCCATCGTACCTGCACCGATAACAGCTATGCGTGAGAAAGGAACGTCATGTACCATGGCAAACCACCAAAATTTAATTCTGCCTATTCAAGAAAAAATGGGCGCAAAGCGGCATTGGTTTCAACCGATTTCTCGCTTTGCAGAAAATGGCCGGCGTCGGGGATGACCACAACACGGCTGTCGGTCAGCATTTCACTGAGCTCAAGGCCGAATTTCTTCGGCACCATCCGGTCACGATCAGCGAGGATCAGCAATGCCGGGCAACTGATGGCGGCGGCGGCATCCTTGCCTGCCTTGTAGGAATTGCAGGCCAGAAGATCGGTGAGCAGCACGCCGGGCTTGTTCCGGCCCATGACCTTGTTGCCGAAAAGCAGATGGCTCTGCCCCGGCACGGTATGATCGTGACGATGGCCTTCGGTGCCGTGACTCCACGAGACCATGAAACGGAAGGCTTTGCCTTCGGCATCACGCGCCATATCAAGCAGAGGATCAGCAACAGGAATGGCATGGGCACTGCCGATAACGGCCAGTTTACGGGTCCGGTCAGGATGACGCCGCGCCGTTTCAAGCGCGATCAATCCGCCCTGGGAATGGCCGATGACCACCGCCTTTTTAACGCCAAGGGCATCAAGGAGTGCGGCGCACCAATCGGCCATCTCTTCGATGCTCTCAAGCGGCTCACCACCGGAAAGATTATGCCCGGGCAGATCCGGCGCCAGCACCGACCAGCCGCGATTGGCAAAAAAGCGGGCCTGAAGAAGCCAGGAGAGATGACTCTGCCCGCTGCCGTGAATAAAAAGAAGAACATCCCCCGCAGGATCGAAATCACGACCACCGGTTGAAACGAAAATATCCTGATCATCCATCCTGATATGCATCAGCGTGATCCTGTTGCCCGGGCGGCCGCTTTGAGGCCTGTGTTCATATCGGCAATGATGTCGTCAATGTCTTCAAGCCCGACGGAGATCCGGACGAGATCATCAGTCAGCCCGGCCGCACGCATTGCTTTTTCGTCAAGATGGGAATGGGTGGTGCTGCCCGGATGGATGACCAGTGTCTTGGCATCACCCACATTGGCAAGATGGGAGGCCAGTTCAACATTCTCAATAAAGGCGCGCCCGCCCTCACGTCCGCCTTTGACGCCAATGGCAATGATCGATCCCGCCCCCTTCGGCATCAGACGTGCGGCGACGTCGTGATCTGGATGATCGGCAAGAAGCGGATGCCTGACCCAGGAGACCTGTTCGTGTGAGGTCAGAAACTCAAGCAATCTGGAGGTGTTCTCCATGTGACGCTGCATCCTGAGCGGCAGGGTTTCTATCCCCTGAAGAAGGTGGAACGCGTTCATCGGGGCAAGGCAGGGGCCGATATTGTACATGCCTTCCGTCCGCACCCGGGTTGAAAACGCAAGCGGGCCGAATTCCTCCCAGAGATTGACATTCTGGAAGGCGAAATGAGGTTCGGTCAGGGTGGGGAATTTATCGTTCTGGCCCCAGTCGAAATTGCCGCCGTCAATGATACCGCCACCCAGCGCCACGCCATGCCCTCCCATCCATTTTGTCAGGGAATGAATGACAATATTGGCCCCGTGTTCGATAGGTTTGAACAGCCACGGGGTGTTGAACGTGCCGTCGATCACCAAGGGGATACCGGCTTTGCGGGTGATTTCCGCCACCGCAGGAACATCCATGACGTCCATGCCGGGATTGCCGATAACTTCCCCGAAAACCATTTTTGTGTTGGGCTGAATAGCATTCCTGATGGCGGCAGGATCGTTCGGCGCAACAAAACTGGCGGTGATACCATAGCGCCCCAGCGTATGCTGGAAGAGATTGATATTCGCGCCATACATCTGGGATGATGCCACGATGTGATCACCCTGGGATGTCAGCGACAATACGGTGAGAAACAGGGCCGCCATCCCGGAAGACACGGCGACTGCCGCCACGCCGCCATCGAGCGCGGCCAGACGCTGTTCGAGCACTGCCACGGTCGGGTTGGTCAGGCGTGAGTAGATATGCCCCCCCACTTCCATATTGAAGAGCGCCGACGCCTGTTCGGTGCTGTCAAAAAGGTAGGACGTCGTCTGGTGAATGGGCACAGCCCTTGAGCCGTGCCGGTCATCCGGAGACTGTCCGGCGTGGAGACTTAATGTGTCGAATTTATAGTCTGTCATGGGTTTCCCTTGATCCTGTCTGGCCGGCCTCAGGTTCCTTTACGGAAGGGCAGGCTGGTGGGACGGGCATGGCGTTCGCCATCGTCACTGAGGACCACAAGCCCGCCATCGGCATCAGCTGCCTCTACCGCAATCAGCGCGGTTGCTATATTCCATTCCAGCCGTGGTGAATAGGCCGCCGCCGAAGCGAAGCCGACATCAACGCCGTTATGCATGATCCGCCAGGGATGGCTGTTGGTCGATGCCAGCGGCGCGCCATCCATAATAACTCCGCAGAAACGACGCTTTACGCCCTCGGCCCTGATCTTTCTGAGCGCGTCTTTGCCGATGAAGTCCACGTCCTGTTCAAGGTCAACAAATTTGCCGAGCCCCATCTCAAACGGGTTGGAGTGATCATCCGTGTCGGCGCCGACGGAAATCAACCCGCTTTCCACGCGTTCAATATAATTGGGTGCGCCGGGCCCGATACCATAAGGCTGGCCCGCCTCAGCCACTTTTTGCCAGAGCGTATCCCCCCTGCTGCCATCGAGAAGGTAGAGTTCAAACCCGCCCTGTTTGCTCCAGCCGGAGCGCGCCACCAGCAGGGGTATCCCGTCAAGTACAGCGTCTCTGAAACCGAAATATTTGATATCACGGACCCAGTCACCAAAGAGGCTGGCGACCACGTCTTCGGCCTTCGGGCCCTGGATGGCAAGTGGTGATGCATCAGGTTCGGTGACCCGGACATCAAGGCCCAGCCCGATGGCGACGCCTTCGGCCCAGTATTTCATATCGGTATCGGCTATGGACAGCCAGACTTCATCCTCATCGATCCTGAGCAGGACAGGATCATTGATCAACGTGCCGATGGAATTGCAGATCGGCACGTATTTTCCCACGCCCCAGGTAAGCGAAGAGAGGTTGCGGGGGGTCAGCAATCTGGCAAGGGTCAGTGCATCAGGGCCTTTGAGCGAGACCTGTCTTTCCGCTGCCACATCCCACATGGAAACACCATGGATCAGCCGGTCATATTCCGCCGCCAGATCACCATAGGTCACCGGCATATACATGTGATTATAGGTGGTGAAATGCGTCACCCCTGTTGTTACGGTACTGTTGAAAAAGGGGGATTTGCGGATCCTTGGTCCGAGAGCAATACCAAAACTCATCTGTTGTGTCCTGTCACGAAAATGGTTGAATTTCCCTCGCTGGCTGACCGGTTCAGGCGGAAGGGTTGACCAGCACCCGCCCCCGGACTCCGCCTTTGAGTATCGACCGGCCCAGATCCATCATGTCTTCCAGTCTGGCTTCGGTCACCATCGCGGAAAGTTTGTCCTTCGGGATCCAGGCGGCGGCATTCTTCCAGCCTTCCACCCGGCTGTCGTAAGGCTGGGCGACGCTGTCAATCCCCAGCAGATTAACCCCGCGCAGAATAAAGGGTAGCACATTGGTATTGATTTCAATACCGCTGGCATTGCCGATGGCAGCAACCGACGCGCCATACGCCATCTGCCCCAGAACGCGGGACAGCGTCGCGCCGCCGACATTATCGATGCACCCCGCCCAGGTGGCGCTTTCCATCGGTTTTGTCGTGGGTTCCGACAATTCTTCGCGGGCAACGATCCGGCTGGCCCCTAGACCGGTGAGGTAATCGGCTGTTTCAGGTCTGCCGGTGACCGCCGCAACACTGTAGCCGCGATGCGCCAGCATCGCGACCGCAAGCGACCCGACCCCGCCGGCCGCACCGGTGACCAGCACGTCACCTTTTTCAGGGGTTAGCCCGTGCCTTTCCAGTGCCATCAGGGCAAGGACGGCCGAAAATCCGGCCGTGCCGACAGACATCGCCTCCCGGGTTGTCAGGCCATCGGGAAGGGGAACACACCAATCCGCTTTCACCCTGGCACGTTCGGCATAGCCGCCCCACCAGATCTCACCAAAGCGCCAACCGGTGACCAGCACCTTGTCGCCTTCCTTATAGCGGGGATCGCCGGAGGAAAGGACAACACCCGCAACATCGACGCCGGGGACATGGGGATAGTCGCGGACAAGACGGCCGCCGCCGGTCATGCACAACCCGTCCTTGAAATTCAGGTTTGAATATTCGACGGCGATAAGCACATCTCCATCTGCAGGCAAATCCGCATCAGTAATCATCTGCACAGATCCGTCTACCTTGCCATCCTCATCCTGGGTGACCACGAGCGCGCGATAGCTCATCTCTTTCTCCTTATTCGTATCCCTTAAGGCGTCATTTTATACATGCACCGAAGGTGAGTTAAAGTCCAATTTAAATCAAACCGAACATTCGTCCACCCAAGCTGATACCTATGAGCATCAATCCGCATCCGATGACCATCTCGATGCGGTGCTGATGGGTCTCAAGGCGCGCAAGCAAGGGCGGAAACGCAATGATGACGGCCACGAGCAGATACCATCCCGTATCGATCAGCCAGGCGAATATGGTCATGCCGGCACGTGTTGCGATACCTTGCCCATCGCTCAGGAACTGGCTGAAGATCGCAAGGAAAAAGGCAGCTATCTTGGGGTTGAGAAAAACGATCATGAAACCGTCCATCCCGTGCCGCAATAAAGGACGTGATGTCTGTGTCCTGAGATTGTCTTCATCAGGGGCAACCGGCGCCGTCAGGCCAGCGCGGATCATCTGGCCCGCAATCCACAGAAGAAAGATCGCACCTGCGCCCTGCAAGGCAATCAGAATAGCGGGCGACACCAGCAAGGCCGCGCCAAGACCTAAAGTCACAGCCCCGGCATAGAACAAAATTCCAGCTCCATGGGCGATGCCGAACATCATCCCGGCAATCCGGCCGTCACGAACGACGCTCCGGATCAGCAGGGCGAGGCTCGGGCCGGGGCTTGCCGCACCGGCAAGGCAGGTCAGGGCAAGCAGTCCCCAGTCAGCTAAAGTCATCTTCACCTCCGGCCGGGCAAGTCTTTCGGATGCCGGCATGTTACGGTCGTCTATCTCCTGCCATATTTTCACGCTGTCAACAAAGCATATTACAAATCAGTCTTGAGATTTCTCGCGCGCTGTTGATATGCAAAACGTGAAAGGGTTTTTCTCTGGTGCCTTAACAAGAGGTTGCTCATCCGGTGAGATACAAGCCCTCTGAGGTTGACAGCCCGTCATTCAGCCTTCAGCCTTGTCGGGATATTCCGGGATTAACCCAGAGGAGAGAAGGGGATGTTTGAAGGGTTTGCCTCCGAACGAGTCGAGGTCAGCGATGGAAAGATGTTTTGCCGTATCAGGGGAGATGGCCCGCCGCTGCTGCTGATACACGGCCATCCCCAGACGCATGTGATGTGGCACAAGACAGCCCCGGCACTGGCGGAACATTTTACCGTGATCGCCGCCGATATCCGCGGCTGTGGTGACAGCATGGTGCCGCCAAGCGATGAAACCCATTATCCCTATTCCAAACGCCAGATGGCCATCGATATGGTGGAGATGATGGAGGCCTTGGGCCATCCCCGCTTTTTTGTGGCAGGGCATGACCGCGGCGGCCGGGTGGCGCACCGGCTCATCCGTGATCACCGGGATCGTGTGCCTGCCTGCTCGGTTCTTGATATCTGCCCGACGCTCGATATGTATGAGGATACGGATCAGGATTTTGCCACCGCGTATTTCCACTGGTTCTTTCTGATCCAGCCCTATGATCTGCCGGAGCGCATGATTCTTGCCGACCCGAGGGCATGGATGGATGCCTGTCTGCAGAAATGGTCAGGAGGCTTTGTCTTTGGTGAGGCGGAAGAAGCCTATCTTGCGGCTTTTGCTCCGCCGGAAAAAGTCCATGCCACCTGCGAAGATTACCGTGCCGCCAGCACTATTGATCTGGTTCACGACCGGGAAGACCGGGGCACGCCGGTGGATATTCCGCTTCATGTTCTCTGGGGTGAGCGGGGTGTCGTGGGCCGGAAATGGGATCCGGTCTCTGTCTGGCAGCGCTACACCACGGCGGAAGTGACAGGCAAAGCCATGCCCACCGGGCATTTCATTCCCGAAGAAGATCCCGATGGCACGATTGCTGAGTTGCTTGATTTTTTCACCCGCCATCCGGAGCCGTAACGAAAAGATCAAAAAAATCTGGCAAGGCAGGCAAGTCCATGCCATTTTAATAAAAACGAAAATTCGGGGAGATGAATGATGAAAACTCGCGCCGCTGTCGCCTTTGAGGCAGGAAAGCCACTGGAAATTGTTGAGGTTGACCTTGAAGGCCCGAAAGCCGGAGAAGTGCTGGTGGAAATCAAGGCAACCGGTATCTGCCATACCGATGAATTCACCCTTTCCGGTGCTGATCCTGAAGGCATTTTCCCGGCCATACTGGGGCATGAAGGCGCCGGAGTTGTGGTGGATGTCGGCCCCGGGGTCACGTCTCTTGCGAAAGGGGATCATGTGATCCCTCTCTATACGCCGGAATGCCGGGAATGCGAATACTGCCTCAACCCGAAAACAAATTTGTGTCAGGCTATCCGCACCACGCAAGGGCAGGGGCTGATGCCCGACGGAACGTCACGCTTCTCCCTCGATGGCAAGCCGATTTACCATTACATGGGCACGTCGACCTTTGCCAATCACACGGTTCTGCCCGAAATCGCCCTGGCCAAAATCCACCCGGACGCACCTTTCGATAAGGTCTGCTATATCGGCTGCGGCGTGACCACAGGGATCGGTGCTGTGATCAATACCGCCAAGGCTGAGCCCGGATGCAACGCGGTTGTCTTCGGGCTTGGCGGGATCGGGCTGAATGTTATTCAGGGGCTCCGCCTTGCCGGGGCAAACATGATTGTCGGCGTTGACCTTAATTCCGAAAAGAAAGCCTGGGGCGAGCGGTTCGGGATGACACATTTTGTCAATCCTTCCGAAATTGACGGTGATCTGGTCGGCCATCTGGTGGAGATTACCGGCGGCGGGGCGGATTATTCTTTTGAATGTATCGGCAATACCAGCGTCATGCGCGCGGCGCTCGAATGCTGCCATAAGGGCTGGGGCGAGTCGATCATCATCGGTGTTGCCGGTGCAGGTCAGGAGATCAGCACGCGGCCGTTCCAGCTGGTCACCGGACGTGTCTGGCGCGGGACCGCCTTTGGCGGCGCCCGTGGCCGGACGGATGTGCCGAAAATCGTCGACTGGTACATGGATGGCAAGATCGAGATCGATCCGATGATCACCCACACGATGCCGCTCGAGGAAATCAATTCGGCTTTTGATCTGATGCATAAAGGTGAAAGCATCAGATCCGTGGTCATCTTTTAAGAGGAAATGATGGAAATCCTTGTTGATACGGGGCTGCATGGCGGCCGGCATATGGTTGTCCGCCATTCCAGTGAAGCGACCGGATGCGAGATGGAATTCGCGCTCTTTGTGCCGGCGGGCAAGGGGCCTTTCCCCTGCCTTTACTATCTTTCAGGGCTGACCTGCACCTGGGAGAATGCCGCCACCAAGGCCGGTGCGCAGGCTTATGCCGCACAGGCAGGGCTGATGCTGGTTTTTCCTGACACCTCCCCGCGTGGAGATGATGTCGCTGATGATGCGGATTTCTCCCTTGGCAAAGGGGCCGGATATTACATGACCGCGACCTCAGAGCCCTGGGCACCGCATTACGCCATGGATACGTATGTCACCGATGAGCTGCCCCGGCTGGTGGCGGAGCTGGCGCCGGTGGATCATAACAGGACAGGCATCACCGGGCATTCCATGGGCGGGCATGGTGCGCTGACGCTGGCGATGAAAAACCCGGGACAGTACCGGTCGGTTTCGGCTTTCGCGCCGATAGCCTCTCTCCGGCAGGTGCCGTGGGGACAGGCTGCGCTCAACGCCTATCGTGGTGATGATCCGGAGAGCCACGCGCTTTACGATGCCGCGGCACTGATGGAAAGCCATGGCTGGGCCGGGCCGATGCTGGTAGATCAGGGGGCGGATGATCCGTTTCTTGACGAACATCTCAAACCTCATCTGCTTGCCGAAGCGGCGGAACGGGCAGGGATTGATCTGACCCTCAGGCTTCAGCCCGGCTATGATCATTCCTACTGGTTTGTCAGCAGTTTCATCAAGGACCACATTGACTGGCATATGGCGCGACTGCGTTAGGGTGTGATGGAAAGTTACGATTATATTGTCATTGGTTCTGGTTCAGCGGGGTCAGCCCTGGCCTGGCGGCTTGGTGAGGATGGACGTCATCGCGTTCTGGTGCTCGAATTCGGCGGCAGTGATGCCGGCCCGTTCATCCAGATGCCCGCCGCGCTGTCCTATCCGATGAATATGAAAACCTATGACTGGGAATATCTGGCTGAACCGGAAGAAAGCCTTGGCGGGCGGCGTCTTGTCTGCCCGCGTGGCAAGGTTATCGGCGGGTCATCCTCGATCAACGGGATGATCTATGTTCGCGGCAACCCCGGCGACTACGCCCATTGGGAAGAAAGTGGGGCCAGCGGCTGGGGCTACGCCGATGTGCTGCCGTATTTTCAGCGCATGGAACATGCCCATGGAGGTGATGACGGCTTCCGCGGGCGGAGCGGCCCCTTGCATGTCACCCGCGGCAAGCGGGACAACCCCCTGCATGATGCTTTTGTCCGGGCCGCCACGGAGGCAGGTTATGTCGCCACGCCGGATTATAACGGCTTCCGGCAGGAAGGGTTTGGCGCTGCGGATATGACGGTCTGGAAGGGACGGCGCTGGTCGGCGGCCAATGCCTATCTCAAGCCAGCCTTGCGTCGCGGCAATGTGCGGCTGATCACAAGGGCGCGGGTGGACCGTATCCTTTTTGACGGCACGCGGGCGACAGGTGTTCGCTTTATCCATCGCGGCAAGGTCTGTGATGTGCGCGCGGAACGTGAGGTGGTGTGTGCCGCAGGCGCCATCAACTCACCGCAGATACTCCAGCGTTCCGGTATCGGGCCCGGGGATCTGCTCCGCTCCCACGGGATTACGCCGGTGGCCGCGCGGGACGGGGTCGGCGCGAATTTGCAGGATCATCTTGAGGTTTATTTTCAGGTTGTCTGTCTTCAGCCGATCACGCTGTACAAATATCTCAACCTGTTTTCCAAGGCGAGGATAGGGCTTGAATGGCTGCTGACAAAATCAGGCCCCGGCGCAACTAACCATTTTGAGACCCTGGGTTTCATCCGTTCGGCGGCGGGGGTATCGTATCCGGATATCCAGTATCATTTCCTGCCGGTGGCGATCCGCTATGATGGCACGGCCCCGGCCGAAGGCCACGGGTTTCAGCTTCATGTCGGCCCGATGCGGTCCAAATCCCGCGGCCATGTGCGGATCCGTTCGTCCCGGGCCGAAGACGCGCCGGAGATCCGGTTTAATTATATGAGCCATCCGGATGACTGGGAGGAATTCCGCCGCTGTATCCGGCTCAGCCGTGAAATTCTGCGCCAGAAGGCGATGGATCCTTTCCGGGGGCGTGAAATCCAGCCGGGGGATGAGGCCACCTCGGATGCGGCGATTGACGCCTTTATCCGTGACCATGCCGAAAGCGCCTATCACCCCTGCGGCACGATGCGGATGGGCCGCGCGGATGATCCGATGGCGGTGGTGGACCCGGAATGCCGGGTGATCGGGGTGGAAGGGCTGCGTGTTGCCGACAGTTCGGTCTTCCCGCGTATCACCAACGGTAATCTGAACGCGCCGTCGATCATGACCGGGGAGAAGGCGGCGGACCATATCCTCGGGCGGGCGCCGCTCCCGCGGGCGAACCTGACCGCGTTTGAACATCCCGACTGGCAGACGAAACAGCGTTAGCGGTTGTTTGCGCGGGGGGCTTTGGACTCACATGCGATGATATATTCCATCTCTTCTTCGGTGGCGTTCCGGTCCCCCATGCGTTCCATCGGAGTGTTGGTCACATCGCAAAAAAGCACCATGATATGGAATGGCATAGCGGCCTTGTATTCGTAACTTTTATACCGTTCTGTTGGAATATCCAGTGCTCTGGCCATTTGCGGCTGTGTCCAATTCATGCGGTGCCGGACTCTGATGATGCGGGATTGAACCAAAAGTTTAAATCGCCGTGAATGAACGCTTATGAAAGGCATATTCTTCCTCCGGCGCAGAGAGCGGCGATAAGATGGTGCTTTAAGATCAGGATATCTCTCATTTGGGCAGGCCGACGGGGACCAGTTTTCCGTTGATGAAATTGGGCCGCATATCGTCACGAAGCAGTCGGCAATTTTGTGTCAGGTCGTGCCATTTAAGGAGTTCAATATCGAATTTTGTCAAAGACGGGTCTACTAGATCAGTTACTTTTATATTCACCAGTTCGCAAAACCGCACTAAACAGCGCGGGGGAAGAGGTGATCTATATTCGTAATTTCGATAAGTTGGGCCAGGCAACATAAGGATTTTCGCGATGCGCTCTTGGCTCAAACCTGATCGCATTCTTGTCCATCGTGTTCTTTTTATCATCATATGATCGTATTCGGTTGCAGTAAAATACATCAGGGAATTACTCCTCTCCCTGCATGCCGACGGGGGCCAGTTTTCCGTTGACGAAATTGGGCCGTATATCGTCACGAAGCAGTCGGCAATTTTTGTTTTCATCATGCCACTTGAACAGTTCGATATCGGTTTCTGTAAATTCAGGTGAGAGGAAGTTTCCAATGCTAATCCCAACTATCTTACAGAAAGCCATTTGGTTTATTGATGGAATAACACTTCTATATTCATAATTTCTGTAAGTTGTTAATGGTAAACGTAAAGCTTGAGCCATGTCCCTTGGTTTCCAATTTAGTCTCATTCGTAACAAACGAGTCCTCATCACGATCATATATTTATGTTCAGTTGGCGTGAAATACATCCAAGAATTCCTCCTTATTCTGTCGTCAGGGGCAGTTCTGGTAGGTGCTGTTGAGGCATTGACGGGCGAGGCGTTTCGCTTCGATCAGGGCATCGGCAGAAAGTTTTGAAGCCGCAATATCCCTGTTCTCTGATGCTTTCGTATTCCCGTTGGCGGCGGCGATATTGAGCCAGACATGGGCCGTGATATAATTCTGTGCCACACCTTCACCATTCTCATACATCAGCCCCAGATTGTTCTGTGCCGAGGCATTGCCCTGTTCGGCGGCGAGTCGGTACCAGTGCACAGCCACACCGTGATCCTGTGCCACGCCCTCGCCATTGCGATACATCAGCCCCAGATTGTACTGTGCCGAGGCATCGCCCTGTTCGGCGGCGCGGCGGTACCAGCGAACAGCCTCGAGGTAATCCTGCGGCACGCCCTCGCCCTTGTCATACATCCACCCCAGATTGTTCTGTGCCTTGGCATTGCCCTGTTCGGCGGCGCGGCGGTACCAGCGCACGGCTTCGCGGTCATCCTGCGGCACGCCCTCGCCCTTGTCATACATCCACCCCAGATTGAACTGTGCCGAGGCATCGCCCTGTTCGGCCAATGGCCGCCATTCCTGCAGGGCGGTGGCGTAATCGCCACGTAAGGCGGCGGCAAGGCCCGTGTAAAAATCCTGTGCCTGTGCCGGTATGACCAGCAGCATCAG
>Ga0181580_10001708_pt1 | contig 17671 bp, 19 predicted proteins | sample 071ome_23_FD_132413 | JGI IMG/M metagenome (GOLD analysis project Ga0181580, IMG submission 132413) | Coastal salt marsh microbial communities from the Groves Creek Marsh, Skidaway Island, Georgia - 071403BT metaG (megahit assembly) | ecosystem: Environmental > Aquatic > Marine > Intertidal... | reverse complement strand
TGGTTCAATTTTAAGTACAAAATTAATTTCACTAAATTTTCAAGTGACTGTAATTGATAAGTTAATGTTCGATAAAAATTCTTTGTCCCATCTTTTTTCTGATAAGAATTTTGAATTTATTTACGGTGATGTAAGAAATAAAAGATTAATTGATAAAGAAATAAAGAAACATGATATCATTATTCCTTTAGCTGCTTTAGTAGGAGCCCCGCTTTGCGATAAATATCCAAAATTAACTAAAGAGATAAATCTGGATAATATTAAATATATTCTTTCTAGACTAAAAAAAAATCAAAAAATTATATACCCAAATACAAATTCAGGGTATGGAATTGGAAAAAAAGGAAAATTTTGTGATGAAAATTCTCCATTAAACCCAATATCTTTATATGGCAAAACAAAAGTGGAGGCAGAAAAATTAATTCTAAAATACAAAAATTCAGTTGTATTTAGACTTGCAACCGTATTTGGTTATTCTTACCGAATGAGAACGGATCTACTAGTTAATTTTTTGGTGAATAAGGCTGTTACAAATAAAAAGCTCGAAATATTTGAACCACATTTTAGAAGAAACTATATACACGTTATTGACGTAGTTAATGCGTTTATATTTGCAATTAATAATTTCAGTAAAATGAGAGGCAATATTTATAATGTTGGTTTATCAAATGCTAATCTTACTAAAATTCAACTTGCTAATACAATTAAAAAGTATGTTGAAAAAACAAAAGTTAATATTCTTAAAAACAAGAAAGATCCCGATAAAAGAGATTATTTTGTAAGCAATAAAAAAATTGAAAAATTAGGATTTAAACCGAGTGTTTCATTAGATGATGGAATAACAGAACTTAAGAACATATATTCTTTTTTTAATTTCAAAAAAAATAAAAATAATTATTAAATGGTTATAAGCCAAGCAGTAATTTTATGTGGTGGTTATGGCAAACGATTGGGAAAAATAACTCTAAAAACCCCCAAGCCCCTAATCAAAGTAAATGGTCTCTCAGTTTTGGAGCATATAATAAAAAATTTAACAAGATTTGGATTAAGAGATATTCTTCTGCTGTGTCATTATAAATATAATAAATTTAAAAAGAAATTTCATAATAAGAATTTTTATGGAGCTAAAATACGATGCCTGGAAGAAAATAAACTTTTAGGCTCGTCAGGCGCGCTATATAATGCTAAAAAAGAATTAGATAATAATTTCTTATTTTGTAATGGAGATACCTTTTTTGATATAAATATTTCAGATCTTATTTTTGAGTATTTTAAAAAAAAAAAAATAGAACAATGGGCTGTAAAAAAAAATAATAATAAAAAAAAATATGATATTTTTAAGATCGGAAAAAAAAATTTGTTAATTGATGATCCAGAAAAAAAATCAAATTTGATTAACTCAGGTATATGTGTTTTTTCAAAAAAAATAATACCTTATTTATTAAAAGAAGGTTCACTGGAAAAAAGTGTTTATAAAAAATTAATAAATACCAAAAAAATTTTTGGTAAAGAATACAAAAATGATTTTTTAGATATGGGGAGTATCGCTTCTTTAAAAAGGCTACCTAAATTTATAAAAAAAATATCAAAAAAACCTTGCCTTTTTTTAGATAGGGATGGTGTAATAAATAAAGATACAGGTTATGTTCATAAAAAAAATGATTTTATTTGGAGAAAAGAAATATTTAAATTCATTAAGAAATATAATGATAAAAATTTTTATGTAATAGTTATTACAAATCAATCCGGTATTGGAAGAGGATATTATAAAGATGCAGATCTAATTAAACTTCATGATTGGATGAAAAAAAAAATTAGATTTCATGGTGGTAATATTGATAAGATTTATTATGCACCTTATTATAAATTATCTAAATTAATGAAATTTAGAAAAAATAAGAATATGAGAAAGCCAAATGTGGGCATGATAATGAAAGCGAAAAAAGATTTTAATATAGATATTAGCAAATCTTTATTAATTGGAGATAGTGAGGCTGATAAGCTTACAGCTATAAACTCAAATATTAAATATAAAATAATTAAATTTAGTTCTCAGATAAATTTAATTTAAAATAATGAAATGAAAAAAATATCTAAAAATCATATTAAAGATCATCTTAATTTAATTAACAATAATCTAGAGCAAATATCATACTGTGCTGAAAAAATATCAACTTATATAAAAAAAACATTAAAGGATGGCAAAACAATTTTTTTTGCAGGAAATGGTGGAAGTGCTGCTGATTGTGAACATCTTGCAGGAGAACTTATTGGTAGATATAAAAAAAATAGGAAACCTTATAAAGCAATTTCTTTAACTACCGACACTTCTGTTATTACATGTATTGCGAATGATTTTGGATACGACAAAGTTTTTGAAAGACAACTAGAGGGAATTGGTCAAATGGGAGATTTATTAATTGTTTTTTCAACATCTGGTACTAGTAAAAATATAATTAATGCCCTAAAGATAGCAAAAAAACTTAAAATTAAATCAATTAGTTTATTGGGAAATAAAGGAGGAATATGTAAAAATTTATCTGATTATAGTTATATTGTACCTTCAAAATCTACTGCCAATATTCAAGAGGTACATCATTTAATAGGTCATATTTTTTGTAGATTAGTAGACTAAAAATTGTTTAAATTAGTTAATTTTGATATTATTACTTATATTTTTACCATATTTTGTTATTAAGCTATGTTATGATTAATTTAGATAATCATAAATATTTTTATGACCCCTATCCACATGCCTTTTTTGAAAATGTATTTGATAAGAAGTTTTATAAAAACTTATGTAAAGAATTCCCTAGCGAGCAAAAATTTGAGAGTTTTGATTTTGATAAACAAAATAAGTTAAAGCAAAAAAAATTTGTATTAAATGATGGTAATCCACTTTTCAAAAAAATTATTAATGAAAAGATAAATTTCAAAAATTTATATACTTATTTAAGTCATGAAAATTTTAGAAATAAAATTTTAGGTTTATTAGAAAAAAACTTTATATCTTTGCCCAAAAATAATAACCAAAGCTTTTTTAAAAAATTATATTATAAATTTAAATCTAATAAAAAATTTGGTTTTGAGTTTTCAATGATTTCATCTGATGGTGGATTTATCAAACCCCATACAGATGGTCCAAATAAGCTGGTAAGTTTTGTTATGCCAATTATAGATAATGATAACTTTTTGGAAATTAAGAATTCTGGAACTTCTATTCTAAAACCATTAATGGATAAATATAAATATAATTATTCTAATCAAACAGTTCCTTTTGAGGCTACAGAAGAAGTTAGACAAATACCTTTTAATAAAAATCAAATTTTTTTATTTATAAAAACCCATAATTCTTTACATTCTGTTGGACCTATGATTAATCCATCTAATAAAGCTATAATGAGAAAAAGTATAAATTTTTTTTTATATAAATAGAATAAATGAATTTGAAATTAAATAATAAAGTAATATTGCTTACCGGGGCTGGAAAAGGAATCGGAAAAGAAATTTTAAACCTTTTGATTAAAGAAAAAGTTATAGTCTACGCAACCACTAGAAATGTACAAGACTTTAAAAATATAAAAAAAAGAAAAAATTTATTTTTGCTAGGTGGAGATATAACAAATGAAAATATGATTAATAAAGTATTTTTAACAGCAAAAAAAAATAAACATAATTTTAATGCTTTGATAAATAATGCTGGTATTCGTCAAAGAAAAAAATTTTCAGAAATAAATAAATCTGATTTGAATTCGATTTTTGAAAATAATTTTTTTTCTATTTTTAAACTATGTCAATTTTTTTTAAGACAATTTAGATTCAAAAATAGTTTAGGTTCAATCATTAATATTAGTTCCATAGTTGGAAATCTTGGATTTAAAGAGCTTTCTGGTTATGCATCAGCCAAAGCTGCTTTAGATGGTTTAACAAAATCTTTAGCAGCTGAATTTTCAGACAAAAATATAAGAGTAAATTCAATTGCTCCGGGTTTTATAAAATCGTCTTATTACAAAAATTTTAAAAAGAATAAACCAAAATTATATAAATGGACTTTAAGTAGAATACCCGTCAAAAACTGGGGAGAAAATTTAGATGTTGCTTATTTAACTTTATTTTTATTATCTGAAAATTCTGAATATATTAATGGTCAAGTAATAAAGATAGATGGAGGTTGGACGTCTACATAATGAAAATTTTAGGATTAATACCAACTAGATTGGGATCAACTAGGCTTCCATCAAAACCACTCTTAGAAATTAATGGCATACCATTAATAATACACACATATAAAAGAGCAAAATTATCAAAAAATTTAGATGATGTAATAATTTGTTGCGATGATAAAAAAATATTGAATGTAGCAAAAAAATTTAAGGCAAAAGCTGTTTTGACATCTAAACATCACCACAATGGTACAGAAAGGATAACTGAAGTATCATTAAAACAAAAAATTTCATACGATTTAGTTGTTGATATTCAAGGTGATGAACCTTTAATTAGCCCTGATCACATTGATAAAGTTATTGATTACCATAAAAAAAATTTATTAGCTGATATAGTTCTTCCTACACTAAAAATCAAACTAGCTGATAATCAAAATTTAATTAAGGTTGTTACAGATAATAAAAAAAATGTTCTGTATTTATCAAGAGCAAAAATCCCCCTGGAATTTAAAAAAAAAAACCCTTTTTATAAAAAACATTTATCAATAATCTCTTTCAAGAGAAATGCTTTAATAAAATTTTCATCAGCAAAAAAAAGTAACTTAGAAAAAATTGAGGACATTGAGTTATTGAGAGCTCTTGAGATAGGTCTTAAGATAAAAACATTAGATTTAATTGGCGATAGTTTTTCCGTAGATGTGATGGAAGATTTTATCAAGGCTAAAGAAAAGTTTAAAACCGATAAAATCTTCAAAAAATACTCTTAAAGATGAACAATCAAAATAGAATTGTTTACAAAATAAATGAAAATACTCACGATGTAGTATACACAAAAAATATTATTCAATCTTTAGATAAAAAAATAATTGATCTAAACAGTGATAAAAAAGTAATGTTTATATATGATGAAAATATTTCAAATGATATCATAAGAGATACTTTATTAGGGTTAAAACTTACTGGATGTAAAATTTCATCAAAAAAAATAAAAAGTTTAAAAAAAAATAAAAATATTAAAAGTGTTTTAGATTTAATAAATACATTTACTAAATTATCCCTCACAAAAAAATCTGTTGTAATTTCATGTGGAGGAGGAGTAATTGGTGATTTAGTTGGTTTAGCATCCTGTTTATATAAGCGTGGATTAATCTATATAAATATACCTTCAACAATGACCGCGATGGTCGACTCTTGTATTGGAGGAAAAACAGGGATAAACCATAATAATCAAATTAATTTAATTGGAACTTATTATCACCCTACAAATGTGATAATATATGAAAAAATTTTAGACTCAATACCTGAACGTGAATATATTAGTGGTCAAGCAGAAATAGTTAAATGTTTTATTCTTTCAAATAAAAGAAATTTAAATTTTTTTAAAAAAAATACTAAGAAGATATTAAATAGGGAAAAAAATGTTGTTAAAAAATTAATTTTAGACACTTTGAAAATCAAGATTGAATATTTTAAAAAAGATATATTTGAAAAAAATAAAAGACTACTCTTAAATTTTGGACACACTTTTGGGCATGCTTACGAAATGGCAACTGATGAATTGTTAAATAAAGATTATCTGAGACATGGAGAGGCAGTTTCATTAGGAATAATTTCAGAAATAGTTTTGTCTTTCTTAGAAAGTAATAGCAGACTAGGTAAAAAAAATATTTATAAACAATTAATGATTATTGAGAATATTTTAAAAAGTTTAAAGTTACCTACTAAACTAAATCTTCATAAAAAAATTGAATTAAGAAATTTATATAAAAAAATATTTTTTTATGTATTTCAAGATAAAAAAAAAATTTCTAACAAACCGATTTATATAAACTTTAGAGATATAGGTAAATTGTCTTCAAGAGAAATTAAGAATATTGATGATATAAATAAAGTAATTTATTATATTCTTAATAATTTTGATTTGAAAACATTTTAATTAAAAAAATGTTTAGCAAATCTCTTTTAAAATACAATTATATCCGAAAAAAAAACTTTCCAGAGAAAAGTTATGATATCAGTTCATTTGAGTTATTTGAACTTGTTCTTACAAAAAAAATTTATAAACCAAAATTTAGCATTTTTGAATTTTTAAGAAATTTAATAATTTTAATCTTGAGCATAATAACAATTCTGAAATGCAAATTATTTAAATTGAACAAAATTAATTACTATATTATTCTTAATAAAAATCTGTCAGATCCTAGATCGAATAATATCAACATACTGTTTAAGTCAGATAAAAATATTAATATAATTAAATCACCAAGTTTTAGATTATCTTTATTGGCTTATTTTAAAATTAGTAATGTGATTTTTCATGAAAGCATTGTTTATTTATCAAGAATTTTTTTTATAGAAAAAAAAATTACCTTTAAGGAAAAATTTAAACATATTCACAAATGCAAAAAAAGACAAAATTTAATTTACTTTAAAATTTTTAAATTTCTGAAAATTAGAAAATTTTTAATGATCGATGACTATCGAGAAATGCAAAATTTCATTAGTGTTTGTAAAAAATTAAATATAGAAACAATAGGATATATGCATTCTAGATTTTCAAAATTTAGAGTTTCAATAAGATATGATTGTTTTGATAGATATATTGTTTGGACAGAATTCTTTAAAAAAAAACTATTAGAAATAAATCCTGGATATAAAAATAAGATTTTAGTTAACAACTTTAGAAATTTCAAAAGAATTTCTGAAAATAAAGTATTTGGGCCAACTACGGTGTTATTTTTTTCTGATACTATGATGGACTATAAATCAGTTATAAAATATTTAAATCAATTAATTAAAAAAAATATTAAAGTTTTAGTCCGTTTAAAAAGTAATCAAACTGAAAATAAATATTTTTTAAATTATTTAAAAAAAAATAATCTTATAATAACAACTGAGACAACAATAGAAGCAATAGTTAAAAATTACAAACCAAAATTTTTTATTGCTACTAATTCAAATGTTTTGCTGGAGGCTACTTTATATAATTGTTTTCCAATTTTACTTAAAACTCAAAATGATTACTCTTTTGATTTGATTAAAGATAATTTAGCAATATGTTATTCGGGAAAAAAAAATTTTCATAAATTTTTGAAAAATTTAGAAAATAAAAAAAATTTACTTGATGATATATATTTTAAAATATGGAATTCTAAGAATGAAATTAAAAGTATCAAAAAATTCTTTTAGATCATGACAATAAATATTTTTAAATATATTCTCACTCAGTTAACTATTATAAAGTATAATTTGTCAGAGTTTAAAAGGTATTCAAACTTACTTAAAATAATTTTAAAGACAAAATCTAAAAAGATATTAGAAATTGGAGTTTACAAAGGCTTAAGATCATTGGAAATGATCAAAGCCGCTCAATCATTTAATAGCAAGATTATTTATTTAGGGTTTGACATGTTTGAAATGTTTTATGAAAAAAAAAATATTTTAAAAAATGAATTAAGTAAAAAGCCAAAAAGTATGAAAGTTATAAAAAAATTGTTAGAAAAACATGCAAATGTAACATTAGTTAAAGGTAACACACGTATAACTTTGCCAAAATTTTCTCAAAAAAATAAGTTTGATTTCATTTTTATTGATGGGGGGCATTCGGTAAAAACTATCAAAAATGATTGGAATTATTCAAAAAAATTAATGCATAAAAATAGTATTGTTGTTTTTGATGATTTTTATTCGGGTAATAATAAATTAACTGAAAAATTTGGATGTAATAGAATTATAGAAAATTTAAGTAAAAATTATATTATTGAATATTTGGAACCAAAAGATTTTATCCCTCAATTAAATACATATGTCCAACTTGTAAAAGTTTATTTAAAAAAATGATACTAGTGTGTGGAGATGTAATACTAGATGAAGTAAAAGAGTTTCAATCTAATAAAATTTCACCCGAAGCACCTTTGCCAATTTTAATTTTAAAAAAAAAAAAATTTTTTTTAGGAGGTGCAGCCAACGTTGCAAATAATATAAAGAAATTATCAAGAAAAATTTTTTTAATTTCATCAATTGGTAAAGACACTCAAGGTGAAATTATTAAAAAATTATTAAGTAAAAATAAAATTCAACATAAATTAATTGAAGACAAATATTACAAAACTACTCACAAAAATAGAGGTCATCTAAATAATAAATTAATTTTTAGAATAGATAATGAAAAACCTAAAAATTTAAAATTTTTACACAAACAATTAATCTTAAAATTTATAAAAAAAAATATTTCAAAATTCAATTTGATAGTTATTTCAGATTATAACAAAGGTTTTTTTGATAAATATTTTATAAAACAAGTTTCTTTATTATTTAAAAAAGAAAATAAACTAATTATTACAAATCCAAAAAGGAAAAATGTTTCATTCTATAATTATTCAACTATTTTAGTTCCTAATGCAAAAGAATTTCAAAATTTTTTTACTAAAAAATATACTTTAAATAAAATGATTAGTTTAATCTTTGATAAAATAAAAAGCTTAAAATTTTTGATAATTACAAGAGGCCATAGAAATCTTGTATTGCGTAGTCGTGATGAAAAAATTAAATATTTAAAAGTTAAAAAAGTTAATAGCACAGATGTTACAGGAGCTAGTGATACTTTCTTAGCTACCTTATCTGTTTATCTTGATAAAAATTTAGATATAACAAACGCTATCAAAAAAGCTATTATTGCGTCAAAAAAAGTTGTAACTAAAAAATATACTTCAGTTATTAAATTGAAAGAAATTGAAAGATAATAATTTTGGCCTACATTAATAAAATCAAAAGATGGAAAAAAAATTTTAAAATTGGTGTATCAAACGGATGTTTTGATTTGCTTCATAAAGGTCACCTTTATTCATTAAAACAATCAAGAAAATTTTGTGATAAATTGGTAATCTTATTAAACTCTGACAAGTCTGTTAGAAAACTAAAAGGGATTAAAAGACCTATCCAAAATGCCAAAATAAGAAAAAAAAATTTATTAAATTCTAAATATGTTGATTGTGTAATTATCTTTGATGATTTGACTCCATATAAATTTATTAAAATTTTAAAACCAGATTATTTGTTCAAAGGGGAAGATTATTTACATAAAAAGATTATAGGAAAAAAATTTGTAGAATCTTATGGAGGGCAAGTAAAAGTTCTTAAGAACTTAAAAAATTTAAGCACAACAAAAATATTGTTAAAATTAAAAAAAGAAAATTAATGATAATTGTTACTGGTGGTTCAGGATTTATAGGAAGCAACTTAATAAAAGAACTTAACAAAAGAGGATTTAAAGATATCTATATTTTTGATCAAGTTAGTAAACTAAAAAAAAAAAATTTAGAAAATATATATTTTAAAAAAATATATCATAAATCTGAAATTTTTAAATTTTTAAATAAGAATATAAAAAAAATAAGAGTAATATTTCATCTAGGTGCTTGTACAAACACTCAAGAAACCAACTGGGATTATTTATATGAAAATAATTTTTTATTTACAAAAAAATTAGTTGAATTTTCTTCAATTAATGAAAAAAAATTAATATATGCATCTTCTGCTTCAATATATGGAAAAAAAACTGGTAATACTGATGAATTAAAAAATTTAGATAATTTAGAGCCGCTAAATTTTTATTCAAAATCAAAAATCCTGTTAGATCAATTTGTTAAAAAAAATATAAAAAAAAAAATGCAAATAGTTGGGCTAAGATATTTTAATGTCTATGGATTAAATGAGAGCCATAAATTAGGAATGGCTAGCCCAGTTCACTCCTTTTTCAATCAAATTAAAACCAAAAACAAATGTAAGATATTTGATAATTTTAATGGATTTAAAAAAGGAGAGCATACTAGAGATTTTGTGTCAGTTAAAGATTGTGTTTCAGTAAATATTTGGGCTATGAAAAAAAAAATAGATTATCCAACAATTTTAAATGTAGGATCTGGAAAAAGTCATACTTTTAATTTTGTAGCTAAAGAAATTATTAAAAATTTTCAAAGGGGAAAAATTGAATATATAAAATTTCCAAATAAGTTAAAAAAAGGATATCAGTGCAAAACTAAAGCAAATTTAAATAACTTAAGAAGTTTAGGATATATAAAAAAATTTATAAATCTTCGAGATGGTATTCAAATTTTCTTTGAAGATAATGATAAATAGAATTTTAAAAAAAATTCTGAGCAAACTTTTCACGAATTTAATTAATGTTATCTTATATAAAAAAAATATTGTTGTAGTATTTAGAAATGGCTCTGCTATTGGAGATCATGTCTATATGACAGGTGTTATAAGAGAGATGGCTCAAAAAAAAATTAAAATAATTTTATTTTCAAATTATTATCAATTGTTTGAAAATAATTATAGAATTTATAGATTGTTTAGACCTCACTCAAAAAGTTATATTTGGTTCTTTTTAAATATTTTTAAAGGAAAAAATATTTTAGAGTTTAGAAGCAGATATGATAAAAAAGAAAATAAACATTTTCTATTTTATCATAAAAAGACAAATATTCATTTATCTCAAGCAATGTCAGAACATTTTAAAATGAATTTAAATTATATGAATTTACAAAATGAATTTTTTTTCTCAAAAGAAGAATTGGTTACTTTTGAGGATAAAATAAAATTGCCAAATGAATTTGCATTAATTCAATCAACCACAAAAAACACATATACACCTAATAAAAATTGGAGTGTGAGTGGAATGCAGGGAATTATAAATCATTTTACCAATATAAATTGGATACAAATTGGAAAATTAAATGAACCAAAATTAGATAATTGTAGACTTCTCTTAGATCTTAATTTAAGAGAATTAGCATATGTAATTTTTAGGTCGAAATTTATTGTATCTTATGAGGGATTATTTAATCATTTAGGTTCTTGTTTTAACAAAAAAGTTTTCTTGATACACGTTGGTTTTTTGCCAGTGGAGGCTTTTAAGTATAAAAATAATATTATTATAGAGAATAATAAATCATACCCCTGTTACCCATGCTTTGATATAGATTGCAGAGATCACAAGGAATTTACAAAAAAAAATATTAGACTTGAAAAAGTAATACAAGATATAGAAAAAAACCTATAGTTTATTTAATGATTGAAGATACGATTAGAATTAAAAAAAATATTAAACCTGCCGTTATAGGTTTGGGATATGTTGGTTTACCTATATTTGTAAGACTAAATAAGAAATTTAAAACTCTTGGTTATGATAATGATAAATCAAGAATAATTCAACTTTCTAATAAAAAAGATTTTAATAAAGAATTTACTTCAAAAGATTTAGAATTAAAAAAAGGATCATTTTTTTCAAATAGATATGAAGAGTTAAAAAAATTTAATTTTTATATAATTACAGTACCAACGCCAATTTATAAAAATAATGTTCCTGATTTGAGAAATTTAATTAGTGTTTCTAATATATTAAAAAAAATAATCAAAAAAAATGATATCATATTTTTTGAGTCAACAGTTTATCCAGGTGTAACAGAAAAGGTGTGTGTACCTATTATTGAAAAAGGTTCAGGTTTAAAAAATAATATTGATTTTTATACTGGCTATTCTCCAGAAAGAATAAACCCAGGTGACAATAATCACAGTATAGAAAAAATTAATAAGATAGTTGCTATTAATAAAAAAAAGTTATCTATTTCGAAAATAGTTTATAAAAATTTGGCAAAAAATATTATTTATTCAGAAAATATAAAAGAGGTTGAAGCTTCAAAAGTTATAGAAAACATTCAAAGAGATTTAAATATAGGTTTAATGAACGAAATATATCAAGTTTGTGAAAAATCAGATATAAATTTTCAAAATGTCCTAAATTTGGCTGGCTCAAAATGGAATTTTATTAAATATAATCCAGGTTTAGTAGGAGGCCATTGCTTGCCGGTTGACCCATATTATTTTGCATGGTTTGCAAAAAAACTAGGTATTAATACAAAAATTATTTTATCAGGTAGAAAAACTAATAATGAAATGGTAAAATTTACAAAAAAAATTATTTTAAAAAGAATTAGTAAATATAAATTAAATCTAAAAAAAATCAGAGTTTTATTAGTGGGTCTCACATATAAAAAAAATGTTGCTGACCTAAGAAATTCACTTTCAATAAAAGTTTTTCAATCTCTTAAAAGAAGATTTTATAAATTCAATTGCTATGATCCATTAATTAGTAGAACTTTTAAAAACAAATATTCATTAATAGAAAAAAAAGATATAAAAAACTTTGATGTTTATATTATATTAACAAAACATGACTCAGTTAAAAACCTAATACAATCTATGAAAAATAAAAAAATTATTGATATTTTTTCTTAAGATGAATGTTTTATACATAGCTGATTTTTCTTTACCAACAAATAGGGCTTATGCAATACATGTTTTTAAAATGTTAGAAGCATTTAGTGAACATAAAATAAAATCAAAGTTATTTATACCCTATTTTGAAAAAAAAAATTTAGAGAATTCTATAAAATTTTTTGATTTAAAAGACTCTAATTCAATTTCAATTTTTAGAATTTTTGAAAAAAATCATAATTTTAATTTTTTAATTAGAATCGTATTTGGATTTAAAGTTGCAAAAATTATTAAAAAACAAAATATAAGTAATTTAATAATAACAAGAAGCTTAATAACAAGTGTATTTTTGAGTTTATTTAGAATTAAACATTTTTTAGAAATTCATCAGGAAATTAAAGGTTTAACAAAATTTTTTTTAATAAATTTAAATTTTATAAATTCAAAATTTATAATAAAAAATATATTTATCTCAAAATCTTTAGCAAATTTTTATAGATCTAAAACAAAAAAATATAAAGTTCTCCACGACGGTGTTGATCTTACAAAATTTAAAAAAAAAACAATTAAAAAAATAAATAAAATATCATATGTTGGAAGTTTTTATAAAGGACGTGGTATTGAGCTCATTTTTGAAATTGCAAAAGAATTAAAATCCTTTAAATTTTATCTATATGGAAAAAGAAACGAAAAGTTTTATCAGTTACCAAGAAATGTTTATTTAAAACCATTTGTTAAACAATCCAAAATACCAACAATACTAAATAAATCTGATCTGTTATTATTACCTTATTCAAAAAAAGTATATATTTCATCTGATACAAAAAGTTCAGATATTTCAAAGTTTATGTCCCCATTAAAATTATTTGAGTACTTGGCTAGTGGTACGCCAATTTTATGTTCAAATATTAAAGTTTTAAGAGAAGTTCTTAAAGATCATTATAACTCAATATTAATTAATAATTTTGAAAATAAAAAAAAATGGATTGAAGAGATAAAAAAAATTTCAAAAAATTATAAAAAATTAAAATTTATTTCTGATAATGCTTTGATTACTGCTAAAAAATATACCTGGTTCAAGAGATCAGCATGTTTTATAAATTTATATAAAAATTAATAATCTTTAATTAAAAGTCTAGTACCATAATCTATACGATGTAAAAAATGAAAATTATTTTTTATATCAAGATATTCATCAACAGCTTTTTGTGAACCTTTCCAGTGACCATAGTCGTCGATTATAAGTATTCCTCCTTTTACAAGTCTTGGAAATAGTATTTCCATTTCAATTTTAGTTGACTCGTAGAAATCAGTATCAAGTCTTAGTAAAGAAATTTCTTGAGGAAGATTATTATTTAATTTTAATGTGTCTTCCACTTTTCCTTTAACAAAACAAAAATTTTTAGCATAATTATTGTCAAACAAATTAATATTTTTTTTAACTTCTTCTAAACTTCCATAACACCATTTTTCACCACGATGTTTATAATTTTCAAAAGTTTTATCTGCTGGCACATCTTTTAAATCTTTATCATGAATTGTTGGTTCGGACATTCCATCAAAGGTATCAAAAGCAAAAATTTTATTACTCAAATTGAGTCTATTTCGAAGATGATTCATTAAAATAAGATTACCACCCCTAAAAACACCACACTCAACAAAATCTCCAGGTATATTTTTTTTTGAAATGTAGTTTATTGATTGAATTATTGACCAATGAGCTGCCGGTGGGCACATGGAATATTTATCTAATTTTTTAATAAAATCTAAATCGACTTTGCTTATTTCTGGGATTAAATTTGCTTGGCGTTCATACCAATCATTTTTATGAACTATTCTAAAGTTTGTTAAATTAATTAATTTTTTTATTATTTTTTTAATCATGTCCAGATCTTTATTTTACCAAAATTATAATTTCAATTAATAAATGTCAGAGAACCCCATATTAATATCAAAATTTAGTTTATTTAATTTTAATTTTCCAAAATAAACAATTTTTTTATTCTCTGAAAAATTTCTTATAAAATTATTTTTTTTCATTAGATTGTAGTTTGAGGACCACTGACTCATTTTAAAGATTTTTTTCTTTAAAAAAAAATTATTTGCAAATGCTATAATTTCTTTATTAAATTTTGGAATTGATATTATTTGGCATATGTGACCTATTTTTTCCTGATCTGAAAGATATTCTTTCAAAACAGTATAACCAATTAATTTTTTTTTATAGAAAAATTCATAAATATAATAATTTGATCTTGGATTTTCGATATATCTCCAATTAAGATATTTATAAGTCCAAAAGACATTAATTTTCTTATTTAAATTTTCTAAAAAAATTTTTTCATGTTTAATATTAAATTTTTCTATTTTTTTATATTTCAAATTGAAAGTTTTTTTTGTATTTAATTTTTTTTCAAAAATTGGGAAATTTGATAACTCTTTCCAAAAATTTCTTTTCCAGTATGGAAAAGCAAGATGATTAGCAAAACCCAAATTAATCTCAGATTCTTTTTTAAGATAATCATTTAATCTTATTATTAAATTTTCAAATATACCTTTTTTGTTTTTTGATAAAAAGTTTTTATTATTTCTAATTAAATTTCTAATCATTGTAATATCTGTGACTACATCTTGAATTCGATATCCAATAAATTTTTTGTCCTGATTTATGTAAATTTGTTTAAAGCAAATAATCATTCCAATAAGAAAGTTATTGTATTTTGCTATGAAAAATTTAGATTTACCAAATGGATTTAAATAATAATCCCATTCAATATTTTTGAATTTATAATTTTTATTTTTTTTAAATTTAATGACTAAATTTTTAAACTCTTTGATTTTTAAATTAGGTTTGATAAAAAATTTTAACCTATCCATTTATAATTTAAATTTTAAATTTCAATTTTTTTTGCAACAACAAAAGCTTCAGCATAATCAACACCAATTACTTCACCTCTAAATTTTGCTCTTCCTACTATTGACTCAAAATATTTACTATAATTATTTTTTTTATTTTCAAAAACGGACTTATAACATTTTATTGCTTCTGTTTTTTTCTCAATATATTTTGAAATATTAACAAAATATTGTGGATTGAATGCATATGTATTTATACCGCCAGGCAACATTACTTCATACATGTTAAATGAAATATTATTTTTTCTTGTAACTGAGAATAAAATTTGAGCTAATTTTTTGTGGTCTTGATGTGTATCATGTTCCCAGCATGAAAATATAATATCTGGTTTATAAAAATTTATTTTTTCATCAAAAATTTTTATATATTTTCTATTATAATCAAACTCGTATGGATCTAAATTCATCACATCTAAATTTGCACCTAATATAGCAGCCGCATTTTTCTGTTCATTTAATCGATTATCAGTCATAAACTTATCAATTTCACCCTTCGAGTCTTCTTGAGGAATAATTGCTGTAATAATCGTAACATTATGACCCTCATCCACATATCTTGCAATTGTTCCGCCCATTGCAATTTCAACATCATCTGCATGAGGTGCAATCGCAATAATATTTTTTTTTTTCATAATATTTATATTTTATTTATGACTTTCATAAATTTATTGTAATTATTATCTACGGTATATTTAATTATATGTTTTCTAGCAAATTTTAATTTTTTTTTAAGATGAGTTCGATTATTTATAAATCTTTGGATTTTTGAAGCTAATATATTGTGATTATTTACAGGAAATAGATCTCCACCTTTACCATTTGCAAGAATTTCTTTAGTACCACCTTTACAATTTGAAGCAATTACTGGTAAATTAAAATTTAAAGCTTCAACAATTGCATTTGGAAAACCCTCTTGATGAGAAGCATGAATAAAAAGGTCAGAATTTTCATATAATTTTTCTACGTTATTGCACCATCCAAGAAGATGAACTTTATTTATTAGTTTTAATTTCTTAATCAATTTTTTTAAATTTTTTTTCTCTTCACCATCTCCAGCTATGTTAAATATAAAGTTTTTGGTATTTAATAAACTTAATGATTTAATCATTGTATCAACACCTTTACCTCTAACCAAACTACCAACAGTTAAAATATTAATTTTTTTATTAAAATTTACTTTAGTTTTAATTTTTTTAAATCTAACTAAAGATGGAGGGCTTATATTAATAACTTTTGTTTTTGTAATTTTCTCAATATCTTTTTTTGCACTTTTAGAATTAGAAATTATACAATCTGCATATTTATATAAATATTTGACTAAAATAAATATAATCTTTTTTTTTATATAATTAGTTAAATTATAAAATTTGTTAAGTTCAGAAATATCTATTCTATCAACAACTACTAATTTTAAATTTTTAATTTTTTTTAAAGCTAATATTGCAACAACATTGGCATAGTGTTGGTTGGAAATGAAAATATTATGGTAATTATTATTTACAATTTTTTTTACACAAGATTTTAAAACAAAAAATGAGCTAATAATACTATTTTTATTAATTTCAATTATTTTAATTTTTTTGGAATAATTTTTAAATTTATTTTTATATTCATTTGCACCTATTGATATAATGAATAAATTATTTTTCTTTAAGTCAATCTTTGTACATAATCTAAAAATTGAATTTCCTGCACCACCCATTTTAAAAACTGGTAAAAAAAAAATGATATTTCTAATCATAAATAAATTGCCTCAATATAGATAAATATTTTTTACAATTTTTTTCTTCATCAAATCTTGAAAGAGATTGATATGCTAATTTTAATTTATTTTGATTTTCTTTTTTATTATTTATTGCTCTAAGCAACGCGTTAGCCAATTTCTTAAAATTATCATTTTCATACAAATAACCAGCTTTACCATTTAATAAAATCTCACGAGGCCCGGTTGGACAATCACTTGATATAGAAATATTTTTAAAAGAAATTGCCTCAATTAATGCATTAGGCAAACCCTCATATAAAGATGAAAGAATAAAATAATCTGATTTTAAATAAAATTTAGTTGGGTCGGTTATATTTCTTAAAATCTTTATATTTGATGCTAAATTATTTTTTTTAATATTTTTTTTATTGTTTTTTTTTTTTTTTTTTTTTTTTTTTTTTTTTTTTTTTTTTTTTTTTTATTTTTTTATTTTTTTTTTTTTTATTATTTTTAATGCAATTATTTTTTTTTTTTTTTTTTTTGTTTACTTTTCATTAATTTTTTTTTTTTACTTTTTCATATTTATTTTCTTTTAATTTTATTTATA
>Ga0181580_10001702_pt1 | contig 17705 bp, 25 predicted proteins | sample 071ome_23_FD_132413 | JGI IMG/M metagenome (GOLD analysis project Ga0181580, IMG submission 132413) | Coastal salt marsh microbial communities from the Groves Creek Marsh, Skidaway Island, Georgia - 071403BT metaG (megahit assembly) | ecosystem: Environmental > Aquatic > Marine > Intertidal... | reverse complement strand
TTTTACTTTAAAGTTTTTCATAGAGACTCTAGTGGTACTGAGACACTTATGGGTACTTCTAGTACTACATCTAATGTTACAAACACTTCATATCAAGAGTTCTATGCAGATGCTTTACTTACTGACCCACAAGATTTTACTTCTACAGATAGAGTTGTATTTAAGTGGTATGCAACCAACCTATCCGGTTCTGCAACTTATGATTTCCAATATGGTGGAACAAGTCCTGTAAGAGGTAACTTCCCAATACAGACTTCATTAATTATACACGACCAAGAAGCATCAGATGTCCAAACCGATACATCAGCCTTTGCTGGAATATTAAGTACTTCTGAAACAACAGTTCAAGCAGCACTTGATGTTATTGATGATATTGATACAGACAATGTTCCGGAAGGTTCAACTAATCTTTATTACACAACAGCTCGTTGGGATACTAAGATGGCTGCTGCTGACACCGATGACTTATCTGAAGGTGCTACAAATCTATACTTCACTAACGCTAGAGCTGATGCAAGAATTGCAGCTGCAAATTTAGAAGATTTATCAAATGTAGGTTTCTCAACACCGGGTGCTGCTGATGATGACAAAGTTGTTTACTGGGATAATACAGCAGGAGCATTTGCACTTTCATCAGTAACTGGACTTGCAGGAGAAGGTGAAGTAAACACAGCTTCTAACATTGGAACTGCAGGCGTAGGCGTTTTTGATGGAAAAGTCGGAGAAGATTTACAATTTAAGAATATTAATGCAGGTTCTGCAAAGATTACTATTACAGACGATACTTCAAATAATGAAATAGATATAGATTTTGGAACAGTATCAATAGATGACTTATCAGATGTAGATACAACAAGTACATCTCCTACAACTGGTCAAGCACTCAAATGGGATGGAAGCAACTGGGTTCCGGGGGATGCTAGCTCTCAAGTAGCACAATTAACAGATGTTACATTAACTTCTTTAACTACTGGAGATTTATTACAATATAACGGTTCTGTTTGGATTAATACAACATTAGATACAGATGATGTTTCTGAAGGTTCAACAAACTTATATTATACTTCTGCAAGATTTGATACAGCATTTAGTGGCAAAGATACAGATGACTTAACAGAAGGTGTTACAAATGTTTATTACACTGACGCTAGAGCAAGAGGTGCTATTAGTGTTACAGATGCTGGAGGCGATGGTTCTTTAGCTTATAACTCATCAACTGGTGTTATAACTTACACAGGTCCAAGTGCTACTGAGGTTAGAGCTCACTTTAGTGCTGGAACTGGTGTTGCAATTAGCTCGGGTGAAATTAGCATAGGACAATCTGTAGGAACATCTGACAATGTAACCTTTAACAACTTGACTCTTGATGGTAACTTAACTGTTTCCGGAACTACAACTACTGTTAATACAGAGACAATTAACTTAGCTGATAATACAATAACTCTTAATTCCAATGCTACTGGTTCAGCCAGTGAAGATGGTGGTATTGAAATTGAGAGAGGTGACGATGCTAATAAGACACTTATTTGGGACGAAACAAATGACAAGTGGACAGTTGGCTCAGAAACATTCGTAGCAGCAACCTTTGAAGGTAACGCTACAGGAATAACAGCTGCAGCAATAACAGATTTAACAGAAGATACTTCTCCAGCTGAAGATGATTACTTAGTAACTTATGACACAAGTGCAAGTTCTCTAAAGAAAGTTCAAAAAACAAATATTGCAGCAGCAGTTAGCTTTAGCGTAAATGATGAAATGCCTCTTACACTTGCAGATGCAAGTTCAGACCCAATAGAATTTACAAATGTTGGTACATCAGCTACAGACATAGACTTAGTTCTTGCTGATGGTACTAGCGACCCAATACAAATAGTAGCTACATCTAACTCTGCAACTGCATTTAGAGATGCTGATAATGACACAAAAATAACAGTAGAACAATCTGCTGATGAAGACACAATTAGAATGTCTACTGCTGGAACAGAAAGAGTTACTATTGACTCTTCTGCAATTGCAATGGCTCTACCAGTACAATTACCAACTTATACAACTACAGAAAGAGACGCATTATCTCCTTCTGCTGGTTGGTTAATACTCAACTCAACAACAGGAAAGTTGAATTTCTATACAGGTTCAGCTTGGGAAGCAGTAACGAGCTCATAATGATTGAAGAATTTGTAATATTCATAACAGGATTTGCACTTGGTTGGGGTAGTGTATGGTTTACGTTTAGTATGAAAGAGATTAAAGAAATCGAGATAATAACCAGCAATATAGATGTTAAAATAGATAAAGATAAGGAAATCGATGGCAAATAGACAATATTTAATAAGAGTAGCTACTACTGCAGGTGGCGATAGCAATGGATTAGCAGAATTTGCTGATGGTACTGCCGATGGTGGTCCATTAATTCCTAGCTATACAACTACAGAAAGAAATGCAATAACATCTCCTGCTACAGGAATGTTAATATATAACTCTACTGATGACCGTTTACAGGTTTACACCAGTGGTGCTACTTGGCTTGCATTAGACATAGGTGATGTTACAGGTGTAACTACAGGAGCTACTTCCGGTTTAGACGGAGGTGCAACTAGTGGTGCTGTAGATATTTCAATAGATGCAACAAGACTTACAGACGGTACATCAATAGATGTAGACGAAGACAACGATTTAGTAATGTTATACGATAACTCTGCTGGAGCTATGGTGAAAGTGAATGCACAACAACTTCACACAACTGAAGCTTTACAGTGGATGGGATTATAGGAGAGTAAGATGGCAGTATATACAGCAGCAGAACTTGCAGAAGTAACAGCACTTGGAACATCTGAAACAGAAGTTTTCAGTAATTCTAATAAATGCATTATCAAGCAAATATTGTTAGCGAACTATACAGCAACTGATAGAACAGTGGAAATCAAAGTTATTCCTTCCGGGGATACAACTGGTGACCAACATATCATTTTTGGTGATATAACTGTTCCAGCAAATACAACCACATCTATGGATTTAGCTATGGTTATACCTGCTGATGCTTCAGTAGCTGCAAAATGTTCAGCAGCAACGTCTGTAAATATACACGTGTCCGGCGTAGAGGTTAGCTAATGGCTGAAATAACGATACCGGAACCTCTGTTATTAGACAGACTAGGTGGGGAAGAAGTATACGGTTTTGGTCAAGATGGTGATGTTACTATAACAGCAGATACAACTCTAACAAGAGATATGTATTACAATGATTTATCAATTAACTCTAACTGTACATTAGATACAAATGGTTATCGTGTATTTATTAGAGGAACTTTGGCATTTACAGATTCAACATCCCGTATAGGAAGATTTTCAAATAAAACAACAGCAGGAACTCTAAAAGGTGGTTTTGCTAAAGGTGTAGATGCTACAGATACTTTAGGTGGTGCTTCCGGTGAGCAAGGTGGGACACACGATGAAGAAAATGAATTTTTTAAAGGTGATAACGAAATGTTTAACCTTACAGTTGCATTATTAGGTAAAAAGTTTGACCCATCCAGTGGTACTACTAGATTTTTTACAGGTGGTTCCGGAGGTGGCGATGGGGCTATTACAGCAGACCCATCAGCAGGTTCAGACGGAGGAGACTCTAACTGGGCTGACTATCAAGTAGTTGGTGCAGCTGGAGGTAAAGGTTATACAGGAAATGCAGCTACAGCTGGTACAGGAGCAGCCGGAGGTGGAGTTGTAGTAGTAATAGCTAAAACAATCACTGGTGATGGAACAATTAGAGCAGATGGTGATGCTTCAACAGCTGCAACACAAGGAACTACAGGAGCACCAGCACCGGATGCTTCAACACCGGGAAATACTAATCCAACTAACTACGGTAATAATCCAACAAACTATGGTGCAAACTACGGTTCCAACTATGGTTCTAACCCAACAAACTATGGAACTAATCCAACTAACTATGGAACTAACAACCCATCCCCATATTCTTACAGTGGTTCTAATCCTCATACACATTATCACTGGCATCCAGTTGTTGTAAATAATTACTCAACAGGTACTTATCACTATCACTACAATCACTGGCATCCATATACTAACTATGGTGCCAATCCGGGTAACCCTTATTCTTATTCCGGTAATCCATATTCATACTCCGGTAATCCATATTCATATGGTTACTCTTATGGATACAGTTATCCGGGAAACTCTTATTCTTACGGTGGTAACACAAATCCAACAGTCTATCATACAGGTGGTGCCGGTGGGTCCGGTGGTACTGCATCAGATGGGTACAACGCTGGTGGAGGTACGGTAGTTTTAATTACTGGTACTAAACCATTACCGGGTTCATTAACATTAGCTGCAGCAGCAGGAACTGGTGGTTCCGGTAGTGCTAGTGCAGGCTCAGTTATAACTGTATATAATATAGACGCAGACGATACAGACCCATCAAGTTAAGGAGACAATTATGCCAATAATAGAATACGGTGATGCAGGAAACCCAACAGATTATGAATTATTCGATGTAATACCGGACAGTATTTATGGTTCCGGTATGGATGGTAATGTTACTATTTCATCAAACACATCTTTAACAAGAGATATGTTTTATAACAACTTAACAATTGACCCGGGTATTACGTTAGACACAGCAGGATTTAAAGTTTTTGTAAGAAATACCTTAGCTATGGCTGCTACTTCAGCTAACCAAGCAGATACTATTATTGGTCGAGTAGGTGGAGTATCAACAGTAGGAACATTAGCTGCAGGGGGATTAGCTGCTGTTACAGATTCTTTAGGTGGTAACGGTAATGGTTACACAGCTACTGCACCTACAGAAGGAGCTGAATATTTTAACCATCCCGATATAGCAGTATCCGGAATAATTCAGCACGGTGGCTCTACAACAGCAACTGCTCTAAATGGTGGTGCTGGAGATTCAGTTAACTACGGTGGTGGAGTAGTAGTAGTATGTGCAAGAAAAATGCAAGGTTACGGAACAATAGAAGCTAGTGGTGAGACAACTACTGGTGGTGGAGTTATATTCATAGTTTCACAAGATATACCTTTAACAGGTATCCTAACTGATGTTACTGGATATGCGAGTGGGACTGTAAAGACATTTAAGGTGTAACTATGGCAGCACCTAAATATATTCGTGTTCATCTAGATAGATTTGGCTCAGATACTGACAAATACGAGCTTTGGTATTTTTTAGGCAAGTTTAATCCGGATTATTCAAATCCTTTATTTCCTAATATTGTTACAGATATTCAGCATCCTCAATATCCTAGAAAAAAAATTAAATTTAATTCTCAAGGATATGTTGATATAACAATGGAACAATCAGATGTTGTTTCTTTTTATATTAAAAGAAATGATGGGTATTTTGTTTACAATGGCGAATTATGCAATACTGAAGATATTGCAGACGGACCAACTTGCTCATTTTGTTACGAGACAGGATATATTTGGATTGTAGATACGAATATAAACTTAACAAATGAAGTTTGGATAAAAGAAGGAAAGCCTTACGTTTATTTAAATAATACATTTAACTCACTTATGCCTTTCGGTATATCTACTATAGGTCCCGAATCATTAGATGATGATGAAACTTCTGAAGAGAATACTGATTCTGATAAATACAGAATATTTTATACCTTTAAAGACTACAAAGAAATAGAAATACCCGAAGAATCTAAGTATAACTTATGGCAAGGTGGTCCCGAACCATCAGAGTTCCAACTGCTATACTTAAAGGGTAAATCATATGAAAATATAGGAGAAGATAATATGCAATTATCAATTGATGCAGCAGCGTTGCAAGCCGAAAAAGATGATGCAATACAAATGCTTGAAAAAGCTATTGCAAACTCTTTATATAAAATAGGTGAAGACGTTGAAGCTTTTGATGAGGATGCCTTCTTAGCAGACGTAGATGGATTTAAAGCAGGAAAAGCAGATGCTTTTTCAGCAACAATAGATTATCTAGAAAACTGTTTAAATGCATATAACGCTATAAACGTTTAAGAGAAAGGGAGGGTATATGCGAAAAGTATTTTTCGTTCCTAAATCACTTAACTATCAAGATTATGAATCAGAATGGAAGGGTATAACTGGTATAGTCCAACACGGTTTAAGTGAAAACATCAAAGATTACGTAGAAGACGAAAATAAAGCTCAAATGGTATTGATACCGGAGTATTATGCTATTCTCGCCCCAACTCATACAAGTAATGCTGATTTCTTTCAAATAGAATATTTTGATGACTTTGAAGTTTTAAAAAGAGACTATGCTGAGATTACTTGTGAAGTTTGGAAGAAAAATTTAGATAACCCATCTTTAGAGGAAGAAATGGTACAGAATTTACCTATGAACTTTGAAGTTGGAAGACAGATATGGATAACAAATCATATAAAACTTGATATTGGATGGTATGACTTTGTTATTAAAAAAGATGGTGTTGAAGTAGATACAAAGGAATGTTCTATTTATGAATTCAACTTTGAGGAAGAGTAATGAAAAAAAATCTGTGGAAACAGGTAGAGCCTAAAAAAATTATTCCCGGAGTCCACGCTTGGGAGAATTGTCTAGAAGTTCCCGATGGCGTTATAGACATTATGAATAAAGAAGTAGATGTTTGGAAAGAACAAGTATCTAGAGATGATGTTAAAAATAACGATTCTATGAAGTCTGTTTATGGTTCAAACGGACCTATACGATTTGACCCCGAAGTCAACTTTCATAATCCAGCATCTTTAACATTTTTTAAACAAGTACAAAAAAATGCTTTAGAAAAAGCTGCAGACTATATGAGACTATACCCGGATGTAGAGTTAGAAGTTAATTGGATGGAGACTTGGCAATATATAACATACACTCCACCAAAGCATATGACATTTCATAGTGACAATCACGCAGTAAGAGACCCTAGAACAAATAAACATCACGTTGCTCCATACTTAAGAAGATTTACTATATTAACTTATTTAAATGATAATTTTCACGGAGGTTCTTTGGTATTTAGATATTTTCCGGATACACCACCATATAAGGCTCCGGCTGGTAGTGTAGTTATTATGCCTAGTGCTTATGTATGGTCACACGCAACAACACCATTGTTAAATGGTAGAAAAGCAGCTTTTTTAGTTTCTATGAGTAGCCACTACGATGTAGGAAGTGAAGAAACTGGAGCACCGATGGAAGTATTAACAAAGAGGGAGTTAAGATAATGGATATATTAGATTCAGAAATAACTATGGGTTGTGTAGAGATACACCACGATTTTCTCACCAAGCAACAATGCAATGACATTATTGAAAGCATAGAAGCTATGAGTAATGATGATGAGTTTCCTGTAGGTTTTGAAGATGCAAAAGTTGGCAAAGGTCATAAAGGTGGAGAAGTAAGAAGTAACTCAGTGTTCAATATTACTGGTAATGCTTATACGCCTAAAGAATCTAGAGAGTATAGAGAGTCGTTAAAAAATAACACAGACGTTTACTTCAAAGAATTGATGGAAATAAATGAACTACTTTCTAAAAGAATGGGTCTATTTGTAAATGAATACATCAAAAAATATGAATTTGAAATACAGTTTGATGAAGGATTTACTCTATTGAGATATAGAGGTGGACAAGAATATAAGGGCCATTCTGATTATGCTCCACATATTCCTAGATACTTATCAGCTTTAATACTCTTGAATCCGGAAGAATACGAAGGTGGTGGAACATACTTTGAACATTTTAAAGAAAACATAAAGCCAAAACAACCAGCATTAGTTTTATTTCCAAGTAACTATGCATATACACATAGAGCTATGCCAGTGATTAAAGGAACTAAATATGCTATTGTGACTTGGCTAGGACACCCTATGGATTTTGATGGAATGCCACAAATGTATTTACCGAGGAGCAACTAATGGATGCAGTGAAGATAACAGAACTATTTAAAGGACAACAGTTAGAAGAAATTCAATACTGGCTAGATATGCAATCTCCTTATATAGATGAGGAAATGTGGGAAAAACGTAATAGCTATTACGCAAAGCATACTCAAGAATTAAATACACTTCATATATTTACTACTGATTTAGCTAGAGATATATTTAGTGAGCATAATTTATTGCCTAGTTTTAGCAGAATTCATTGGTATGAGTTTTCTCCTAAAGGTGAAGAACATTATGATGAAGGTCCTGTAGAGCATACAATATTTTATAATTATTATTCAGAAGAACCCGTTGTTTTTTCTCACAACGGTGAAGAAATAACTTTAGAAAATAACGAAGCAATAGCTTATTGTGGAAAAGAGTTTCCACACTATAGAAATGAATCAGAAGGTATCTCTATATGTTTAGTATTTAATTATGCATTACCTAGTAATCCACACTTCGCTTTAGGAGAGTATAATGGTAGAGGAACTTATCGTTTTAAATCAAATAAAGAAGAGGTTGAAGTAGATTGGCTATAGTAAGTAAAACATTTAGATGTGGACCAACATTACAATATGATAATTCAGACTGGATGGAGTCAAGAGCAGAAGAGCTTGACCATATAAATCCTTCTTTAGAATTTTGGTTAAAAGAAAATGCATCATCTTTTACAAACGCATTAGTAATCGGTGCTGGTTTTGGGTTATCTTCTAAGCAGTTAGTAGATGCAGGAGTGACAGTAACTTCACTAGAACCTTTACAATCTAGATTTGATTTACTAGAAACTAATGTACCGGAAAGTACAAATATTAGAAAAGCAGCTGGTTCTTTAGCAGGTAATTCAACTATATATACATTTACAGATGTTCCTTCTGCAGCTGTAGTTGGAAAACAAACTGGTAATTTAGAATATGATGTTGAAGTCATCACTATAGATAGTTTGGATTTAAATCCCGACTTAATTTTAGTTTACGCCAATGGGAAAGAATTAGACGCTTTAGCTGGTGCGACAGAAACTTTATCAAACAATCCCAACGCAAAAATAATCATTAAATGGATACCGGATTTAATAGAAGATATAGATACAGCAGTAGAAGATTTAAAAGCTTTAAACAAAACTATACACATTATCCACTGGGAAGAAGACGATAGTATATCATTGAAAACTCAATTCAATGGTGACTATCCCGAAGATTCTTTAAAAGCAGTTGGAACAGCAGATTTATTATTGGAGTAATATGAAAAAATGGTGGGAGACAAAAAAATATTCACGACTACTAGAAGAAAAAGAACACATAGTAGGTCAAGATGAAAAAATATTATTTTTAGCAAATCCCGGACATTCCCATTATGTTGATTTAGCACCTCCTAGACCAGCAAAAGATTTTATGCCTACTTGGTATAAGCAGCTACAAAGGGAGTGGACTGAAATGCGTGATGGTGACCACGGTATTTGGAAAGACGCAACTTGGAACGGGGTACCTTATAAAGATAACTCATTAAAAAAGTGTCCTACTGTTAAAGACATAATGTTTAGTGGTTATATTATTCCCCTGTGGCTGGATTTAAAAATTAACTTTACAGAGGAAACTGGATTTGATTGGTACAATAAACACGCTTTTGAAGAAACTATAACGTATCACAGTCCTCACTCAATAGGTTCAATGCCTATAAATGATGGTTCGTGGAATACAGCATTAAAATTTGCTAACCCTTGGGACATTATCACACCACCGGGTTGGTCTGTAATTATTATGTCTCCTTGGTATCACAGACACTGGGAAATAGAAATTATGCCAAGTGTTGTTGAGACTGATTCGTATCATCAAATGAATATACCATTTTTATATCACGGTAAAGGAGAAAGAACATTTAGACAAGGTATGCCATTAATTCAAGTTATACCATACAAGCGTAGTGCTTTTGATTTAGACGAATATGAAAGTAGAGTTATGGACGAAGATGAGAAAAACTACTATGATAAAGTTAGGGCTGCAGAAAGAACTAGACAAAACGGATGGTATCGCTGGCAAACCCAACAGAATAAACGTAAATGGAAAAAAGATGGGATTATAGATGAGTAAATGTCCAGTACCTCACGGATTTAAAATACCTAAGTTGACTGATATATGGTCAGAAAAGTTAAGTTCTCAACATAAAAGTATGCCTAGAGTTGCTTTTACTCTACCTAGGCCAAATCAAGTATGGGGTCAATTAGAAAACAATGACCCAAACTCTTATGCACCACCAATTAACTTTCTAACACCTAAAAAGTTTATTAAAGCACCAAATGGTTGTGTATCTACACAGTTTATGCGTAATAGAATGTTTGAGGTTTATTTTCCTTGGTCATATGTAAAAATTAAACTTAGCAAAAACAAATTTGTTGATGAAGTAGATAGATTTGATGGCTGGAGTTATCAAGCTAATTATTATGGTGCTGTAAAGCATCACGGACCATTTAACGATGTAATTATGGAAGAGAAAGAAGCTTGGGGTACTCCGGGAAAACCAGTTATGCAAATATCTATGCCAGTGATGTTATTCACAGATGACCCCGAAGTTTGGATGGATGTAATACCTTCAGATAGAAATACAGGACAAAACTTACCAATATCAACTATTCCGGGATTTATGCCTATATATGGATGGTCAAGAGGATTGTCTTGGGCTTTTGAGTGGACTGATATGGAAAACTTAGAATGTAATTTAAATCACGATACAGTTATGTTTAATCTTTTATTCAGTAAACCGGTAAAGATTGAGTACGTTGAATGGAATGAAACATTTAGTAAAGCTTGGAATCAGATAAGCCAATCGTCTGTAAACAGAAGAGATACTAATATGCTATATCCGGAGGCGTTAGAAAGAAGACCTAAAAAACTTATGCCGAGGAAAAAATGGCTGAGCCGATAATATTAGATAAAGTATTCCCGGAACCATTGTTTGATAGGCTAGTACAGACTTGTAAAAGACAATATAAAAATGCTATTTGGAATGAAGATTTTGGAAGATGGGGAGTAACAACACAAGACCAAGGTTCAGAAGGTTCTTGGTTAATGCCTTATGCACTAAGACTTGTACCTAAAGCAAAAGAAATATTTAATTCTGAAACACTAGATTTAAGTTATGTAATGTTTGCACAGTATGAAACAGAAAAAGCAAACCTACCAAAACATAAAGATAACAATGCTTGTACATACACTATTGATGTTTGTTTATATCAAAATACTCCTTGGGCTATTTGGATAGAAGGTAAAGAGTATTATTTGAAACCTAATCAAGCAATTATAATTTATGGAGAAGAGCAGGAGCATTGGAGAGAAGAATTCCCCGACCCGGAAAATAATGTAGTAGGAATGATGTTTAATCATTATGTAGAACCGGACCATTGGTGGTACACAGGTAAAAGAGTATGAAGTGGATTAAAGGTAACAATATAAGATTTGCTACTCCTAATCCAGCATTAGTAGAGCTTATGCCACCAGTACCAGCAGCACAAATGATTCCGGAATGGTTTCAAAACTTGCATATGGATTTACCGAAACCGGACCATAAGCCTTTCCCGGTAGTTGGTAATATTGTAAAGCAATGGTCTTCTCATACAATTAAAAAATGCCCAGCTGTAGTAGATTATTTTTCTGAAGGATACATTATTCCTTTATGGGCTGACATTTTAGTTCAAAGATATGGACAAGAGTTCCACTTTGAAACAAATGGTGCTAATGATGGTTTAGGTAGTGTTATAGAGTTTCACGATGAAGCACAATTTAAAACATATCCATTTAAAAGAAAAGACTATAGAAGAGCAGTTAAGTTTACAAGTCCTTGGTTTTTCCATACACCACCGGGTTGGTCTATGTTATTTATGCAACCTATATTGCATCCAAATGAAGATTTTACGTTGTTTCCGGGAATTGTAGAAACAGATAGCTTTCATCAAGTTAATTTTCCGGGTATATGGCATACAGAGGGCGACAGAATACTACAAAGAGGTTCTGCTTTTTTACACGTTATTCCATTTAAAAGAAGTAAACATAATTTAGTAGTAGAAGAATTTTCACAAGATGACCATAAGAATAATAGTATGGAGTCTTTTAATCTAAGAAGCAAAATGACTGGTGGATATAGAGACCTTACTAGAAAAAACCGTAAAAAACAAGATGGTAAGATATAAATATGAAAGTTTGGATAGACCAAGATTTATGTACAGGTGATGGTCTTTGTGCAGAAATATGTCCGGAAGTATTTGTAATGAAAAATGATGGTCTTGCTTATGTACAAGATTATGAAAAAGTTTATAGTGCTATTGATGGTAATCCACAAGGTGCAGATGGACAGGCAGTTGTACCTGTTAATAAAATGGAATTAGTCAAGGAAGCAGCAGAAGAGTGCCCCGGGGAGTGTATTTTTATAGTACCATAGTAGTATGGGAAATAAATACACATTAGAATACGAGTTACTTAAAAAAAGTAGATTGACTAATCGTGCTCCTAGCAGTCTAAATTATAGAGAAGAGAAAGAACACCTTTACGGATTTGATTCTTGTAAGTGTGGTTGTAAAGAATCTAGCGAAAACTCTTAGGAATATAGTATTCTTCAGTCTCTCCACTTATAATAGATACGTGTGCATAATTTTGATAATTTATAATTTTTTCATAATTAGCAGGGTCATCTAAAAATTTATTTATATTCTCATCTTTCATTCTTAGAAAACCTTCAACATCGTTATTAGGTATGTAAAACTCTATATTGTCTCTAGTAGCTCTAGCTTCGAACCAAGGTTCTGTTGCACCCATATATAGATGACCAATTACTGGTTCGTTAAAAGAAGGAAAAACAAAAGAGAAACCAGCATCAAATAAATTGATACTCCAAGGAATTTCTTCGTCTTCAAATAAGACCCAACTAGGTAAGTGTTCACAAATATCATAACGAGTAAAAGAAAAATTCCCACTGAATTTGACATTAGGAATGAGTTCATTGGTGTTTGGGTTTTCTTTTGTGATTATAAAAGTAGGTAATCTTTCGTGCCATTTAAATCTTGCTTCTTTTTGATGTCTGTCTTCTTCATTATAGTTAACATAATACTGGTATCGGATAGTGGCCATATGGCTAGGAAGCCATACTCTATTTCTAGTTTCTTTTTCTAAAACATAGTAACCAGCATAACCGTGAAGAATAGGTTTCTGTATTCCTTGTTTCTCTGCTTCTGTATATTTATCTATAAGTTTTGTATCCCAATTAGGTGCAAATAAACTATGACCATCTACTAATAGTGCATAAGCTTCATCTTCTCTTAAAGCATATGCTCTTTGTCTACCTTTAGCTAGGCCTACTATTTCCCAAAAGTTTTTGTAAGTATATTCTATGTAATTTACTCTTATCTTGTATTGAGGATTTCTACTTACCCAATCTTGAAATTCATTTTTTATATCTTCTCTTATCCATTGAAAATCAATACCAACAGATACATTACTTGGATGAGTGGCTTTTTCGTATATATTTATAATTGTTGGAATTACTTCACTATCGTGAAAGCAAGCAAAATATACATAAATATTATTGTTCATATTCAACTATAGCATAAAAAAAATATTTTACGAAATACCAAAAAATGTCATAAGTGCGTGGTATAATGAAAGTAGTATAAATTGATATAAGGAAGTATTATGACAGATAATCATAATCATAATAGCGAAGGACAGCAACAAATTACAACGGAAGATTTAGTTAAAGCTTACAACGCTATGATTGGTGAAAATAATAAATTGCGTAAAGTCATTGACCAAATGGCTATTAAAGTAGCAAGACATACTGTAGAAGTAACAGAAAGAGATGTAGTTATTGATACACTCAAATCTATGCTAACACCACAACAGGGTGCTGAAGCAACTGCTGCAGTTGGCGAGTTGGAAGAAGAATAATGGCAAGCAACAACGGGTTTCTCAGTGCTATAGCTGAGATGAGAGAATCACACTTAGATAATACAAGAGGACTTAAATTAGATAAGTTACTTGCAGAACTAGAACGTACAGATAAAAAAATGGTGGAGGAAATACGTTTAGCTCTCAAAGACACAAGATATTCTTATGATATCTGCTCTGCTGCTTTAAAAAAGCACGGTGTAGACATAAGCCCATCCGGTGTCAGAAGATGGAGGCTTAAGTATGGCGTCATCCAATAAAAAAGAATTAAAAAACACTTTTTTACAAACTTTAGAAGTAGAAAAAGTAAAGCAAGCAGGTCCAAAAAAAGTAGATAGAGTTGGTTTTGGCTCAACAGTTACTTGGGATGAAGAAAAGAAACAGGGTACATTAGATACAGGTCTTATACCAGCTAAAAAAAATGGTATTAAAGATTGGGACCCTTGGCTTATAGCTGAAGGATTCGACCCTAAATATTTCTACATAGACCAAGACACTATGAAGTTTAGAACTTGGTCAAGCCCTAGTGGTGATAAAATGGTTCACTACAATGTCACTATTAAAAAAAGAAGACAAGCTTGGGACCCGGATTTCCATAAACAAGTTATTGCAGAAGCTAAAAAGTTTAAGCCAAACAATAAGAAACCAAAGCTAGGAGACTCCACATTTTGTGTAGTTTTTTCTGACTGGCAAACCGGTAAATCTGAAGGAGAAGGTTTAAAAGGTTTAGTAGATAGAGTTACTGTTGGGGTACAAGAAGCTCTTTGGAGATATAAAACCCTAGAAAAAGCTGGTTATAAATTTGACGAAGTTCTTATATTATGTACCGGGGATATCGTCGAAGGGTGCAGTGGCTTCTACGAAATGCAAGAATTCTCAGTCGAGCTCACTAATACTGAGCAAATACAAGCAGCTTATCATTTAATGAAAACTGCGTCTATTGAATTTGCAAAACTCGGTTCAGCTGTCAAAATTTTGTCAGTTCCCGGAAATCACGGTGAATTTCGTAACGGTGGGAAAGCGTATACGAGTTTTATGGATAATAAAGATTTGCATATTGCTTTTATGCTTGATGAATTCTTTAAAGCTAATCCTAAAGCATTCCCTAATATTGAATGTATTTATCCACAACACAGAGACGATGATATTGTTCTTACTTATGAGACCAAAGGAAAACTCCTAGGGTTGGCCCACGGCCATCAATTTCGTTCCGGTGGTGGTGCATTAGCAGTAGCAAAAGCACAACAGTGGCATAAAAATCAAATGTATGGAGACTACAATATAGGATTTTCAGATATCTTAGTATATGGTCACTTTCATCACTTTACAATGATAGAAGACCCAAAGATTATTATCGGTGCTCCTGCACTTGATGGTGGTTCAAAGTGGATAGAACAAACCCACGGTAAAAAAACTAAAGCAGGTATTCTAACCTTCTGTATAGATGAAAATGGATTACATAATCTCTATAAGTGTGAGAAAAAGGAATGGAAATAATATACTATAATAAAGTTGTAAATTAATATTAAATAACTTAATATAGTATAAGTATCACACTTAACAGGAGAATAGTAATGGGATATTATCTTTTAGATAATGAAAATCCTAATGCAACTCTAAGGGATAATGGCAAAAAGGGCTGGTATTATCCTAGAAGAACTCGTGAAATACAGGGTATAGTAGTTCATACTGCCGAAGGTGGCAGAGAAGCATTAGGTATTGCTAAATACTTAGCAAAAGTAGACAGACCAGCATCAGCACATTCAATAGTAGACGATGAAAGTATCATAAATCTTTTACCGGACGATTTTACAGCATTTCACGTAAGAGGACACAATTCAAATTCCTTAGGTATAGAGATATCATACTTTGCTTCTGATTGGGGCAAAGACAAAGCATACGAAGATGCAGTCATAGCTATGGCAGCAAAATGGTGTGCAGAAAAATCAGAACTATACAATATTGTTCCTAGAAGATTAAATAGAGAAGAATGGTTAGCAGGAAAACAAGGTTTTATATCACACGCAGAGCTAGACCCAAGTAGAAGAACTGACCCGGGAATGAACTTTCCTTGGGAGCAATTCTTTACACTTATAAAAGGTAAAGCATATAGAAAAGCTAAAAGACAAGCTCCTAAATGGAGAGGCGATGTTTTTTATGTAAAAGCTCCCTATATGAGAGGTGCTGATATAGAACAGTGGCAAGATGCAGCTGGGGGATTAACAGTTGATGGTATTTATGGAAGACAATCAGCTAAAAGATGTATGGATATTCAAAAAAAAGCAGGTCTTGTTGAAGATGGGATAGTAGGACCACAAACGTGGTACGCAACATTTGGAATAGTTGAGGAATAAATGAAATTAGAAGTACTAAGAATAAGTTCTCAAGAAGATTCTACAAACGGAATACTTTTTGATATAACTGACAATAAGCGTAAATTTTTATGCTATACCATTGAAGATGAGTATCGTGCAGCAAAGGTAAAAGGTGAAACAAGAATTCCCGAAGGTGAATATAAACTCACCCTTCGTACAGAAGGTGGTTTCCACTCAAAATATCTTAGCAAGTACGGTGCTGATTTCCATAAAGGTATGATTTATGTAAATGATGTGCCGGGATTCGAGTGGATTCTTTGGCATACCGGGAACACCGATGAGTCGACTATGGGGTGTCTCATTTTTGGCTCAAATCAGACTGAGAATATAACTCAAAAAGACGGGTTTGTCGGAGCGTCCGTTGTGGCGTATAAAAGAGTTTACCCAATTGTGAGAGATGCAATATTAAGTGGTGAAGAGGTCACAGTCAACTATGTTGATTACGACCATAGAGAAGGTGGGAAATTCTTACTACCATTACCTCCAAGAGGTGTTGGTGGTGGGTCCGTTAAAAATATACTATAGGAGGTATGATATGCCGGATTACTGGAGAACTGCATTAATTAGAGCAGCTAGAACTGCAGCACAAACTTTTGTTGCTGTAATAATGGCTAATCAAGCAGGTATGTTTGAAGCAGACGTGTTGATGGCTGCATCAGTTGCAGCTGCGTCAGCACTTGTTTCTGCAATTCAAAATGCGTTGGAAGACGCTCCATTTCCATTTATGTCTAAAATTCCTAAAGGATAGTCAAGATATAATCGGTTATAATAGATAGAGATGGTCGGGGAAACCCGGCCTTTTCTATTTAGGAGATAAATTGGTACAGAAAGTAATGAGCAGTGGACAGCTCTATTTAAATATACTTAAAAGAATTATTGCAGTATTTGTTGCACAGGCATTATCAATACTAGGTGCAGGTTCTTTAGTAGGTATAGATGTCTACCAGTCTGCTTTATTAGCTGGAATTATGGGGGTTGCTCACGTGGTAGAAATGTTAGCAAGAAAATACATAGACGATGGAAAATTAACACTTGATGAAGTAAACGAAGTATTTAACTCAGTGCCTACTAGAAAGTAGGATATGTTTAAAAAAATAAACACGGCTTTACGCCTCTTAATTGTAGGTTTACTTATTTACCCTATGCCTATTGCTATGGCAGAACAAATAACTACGTACGAAGATTTTGAAAATAGTAGTTGGGAATATGCAACTATAAGTTCTAACAATTCTAGTGTAGGCAATTATACAAATGCTTACGATACTCAATATGGTTGTACTAATTATTGTTTAGTATATTCTTTTAATGCGAGCAATTCAAGCCTTACAGTTGATTGGTCTGATGACTATGTAGAAGAAATAGGTTTTATAGTTGGTGCAGTAAACGCAACATTTTATTTAAAGTATTACTACACAGATAATACTACTGCTCTGACAGGTTATACATTCAATAACAATACTGGAAATGGTTGGTCTGATT
>Ga0181580_10001698_pt1 | contig 17730 bp, 16 predicted proteins | sample 071ome_23_FD_132413 | JGI IMG/M metagenome (GOLD analysis project Ga0181580, IMG submission 132413) | Coastal salt marsh microbial communities from the Groves Creek Marsh, Skidaway Island, Georgia - 071403BT metaG (megahit assembly) | ecosystem: Environmental > Aquatic > Marine > Intertidal... | reverse complement strand
TCGTGAAAAAATTATAACCCACCAAATTTGAGCATAACAGCCTTTTCGGGTTGTTATGCTCTTTTTCTTTCCCATGGTTCAATCAATGCCCGCTTGGAGAATAGGCATTTCGGACAGGCTCTACTTAGTTAAAGGTTCAAATTTCATCATATGCTACAAATCACAGCGGCGGTGGCCAGTTGCCTGCACCGCCTTGGTAGGGCTGTTAGAGGTTTTTCTTCCAGTGGTCTGGATGCCTATGCAGATGCATGACTGAGGCGATGATAATCTCATTGATCCGTATCTCATAAATCAGTCCAAAGGGGAAACGACGTAATCGGCAGCGTCGGAGTGAAGTCGAAACCGGTGTCCATGCTTCAGGAAAATCTCGGATTTTCCCGATAGCCACTTCAACCTCGTCAAGAAAGTCCGCGCCGAGACCTGGAACCTGCTGTTCGTAATACTGAGTTGCAGAAGCAAGTTCTGCCTCTGCTACCGATAAAAAACGAATCGTCATCAAGAAAGGCTCGCTTTGACATTCGACAAAACGTCACCCGCTTTACGCGCCCTGATCTCGCCTTGATCGTAGGCCGCCATGCGATCGGCTGACTCATTCACCCAAGACTGTAGGATCGCCGGATCCTCCAAGCTCTGCAAAAGGTGATCTGCCAGTAATGCACGATCAGCCGGACAGAGCTGAAGCGCCTGTTTTTCAATTGCGACTAAATCCATGAACATACAAATACCACGCTAAAGGCTGTTTGCCAAGCAAGCCCTACCGTATAGGTCAGGCGCTGGCCTGTAAGCCGACCGGACGATACTCAATTAAAGGTTCAAATTTCATCATACGCTCCAAATCATAGCGGCGGTGGCCAGTTGCCTGCACCGCCCTGGTCTGGCTTGATCTGAATGTAGTCTCCAGGTATGCGGAAACAATCGCCGCACGGATTGCCTTCACAAATTGCGGAATATCACTGCGACGAATAAATGGAAGTTCCACGATGGCAATGCTTCGATCCGACAAATTCTGCTGGTAACGCAAATTCTGGTCAGCCGTCAGGAACACGTCGTACTTGCCGTCAATCAGCGCAATGAGTTCTCCATTCTGAATACCAGACCATCCCTGGGACTAAACCGTAACCACATCAAATTCCGACAAATGATGACGTAGTGGCTGAGGAAGATTCACATCTATGTTTTGGTGTTTTGGGGTCACGTCTCAACATTCAACATATGAAGCCGATTAGACATTTTGTGACTCGATTCTTGGGGTATCCTGTTAGCACCGGTTTGAAAATGTCATTTTTCAACGGAATGAACATGTCCATGTTTTCGGGGTAAAAAGAACCCGATGGCCTTTTGGCGGACATCGGGTTGGCTGGTTTTCGGATTACCGCTGCTCTCAGGATTCTTCGATCTTATCTCGCATACGGTAGCTTTTTCCCTGGATTGTGATGGTGTAGGAATGGTGCAGCACTCGATCCAGAATGGCGCTGGTTAGGGTGGCGTCGTTGTTGAAGATCTCACTCCATTTCTTGTAGGGTTTGTTGGTGGTGAAGATGGTGCTACCTTTTTCGTAGCGACCGCTGATGACTTGAAAAAGGAGATCGGCTCCCACTTTGTTTTGGGGTCACGTCTCAATATTCAGCATTTGAAACTGATTGGACATTTTGTACATCGATACTTGGAGAATCCTCTCGTCCCGGATGTTTTGAGTTGAGTATACATTGATGAAATAAATAGTTACGTGTGCTAATTGTTGAATGTTGAGACGTGACCCCAAAATGGGTAAAAAAACGCGATTGCAAAATTTCATGATCGGAGCGGCGTGTAACATCCGCCGCTGGTGCACGCGCACCAACTGGGAGAAAACCAGCGCAGCGGCATAAAAGAGGAAAAGATGAGAGCGAAAGCGAGCGTAAAAACAGAATTTGATCCTCTCAGACCTCATGGAAGAGGAGAGAACGATTTGAAAAACGGAACAGTTGGGTTGGTGACTTCACAGAAGTCGCGCCCCAATGGTGAAATTTGAATTTCACCGGGCGCAGTGTGTTTGAAAAAGGAGGGGTTTATCAGCGGAATCGAATGTAGAGACGTGACCCCTAAATCTGAAGGAACAAGCAGGTCGCAGGTAGATTACGAAAAAATTGTCATTACTCCCACCTTGCTTAGTTGGCATTTGCCAAACACGCTCCATGGTGAATACTACCTTTGGCGGACCAGTCAAAGAGTTTATCTACATCCTGAGGTGTTCCACTGTTTTTTGTATCAACTTCACCCTGTGTACTGACGCTATTGGTATCGAATCTGAAGAACCCTATGGAGGCTTGGAGCTGAAGTGCCTGGCTTGACAGCTCTTCTGTTGTACTCGCCATCTCTTCGGATGCGCTCGCGTTCAACTGAATCACCTTGTCCAGATCCTGCAATGCCTTGTTCACTTGGGTAACGCCACTGGACTGCTCACCGCTTGTCGCGTTGATTTCCTGCACCAGTTCAGCCGTTCTGCGAATGTCCGGCACCAATTTTGTAAGCATTTCTCCTGCTCTTTCGGCACGCCCGACACCATTCTTGGATAACTGACTGATGTCGGCTGCCGCTGCCGCACTCCGTTCGGCCAGCTTGCGCACCTCGCTGGCAACCACAGCGAAACCCTTACCATGTTCACCGGCACGCGCCGCTTCAACGGCTGCGTTAAGTGCCAGTAAATCGGTCTTTCGGGCAATTTCTTCAACCATGTCGATCTTTTCAGCAATGTCTCTCATGGCGCTCACGGTCTGAGTAACGGCCTCACTACTGGACTGTGCGTCTTCAGCAGCTTGATTGGCTATCTGATCGGTTTGACGGGCATTGTCCGCATTTTGCTGGATACTCGAGGTCATTTGTTCCATCGAACTGGTACTTTGTTCGGCTGCGGTACTTTGTTCACTCGCACCCTGGGATATTTGCTGTGCGGTGCTGCTGATTTCTTTCGAACCACGAGCGACGTTGACTGAAGCCGAAGTTACCTCACCGACCACTCGCCGCAAATTTTCGACCATGTTATTAAGAGCCTTGAGCATTTTTCCGATTTCATCTTCGTTCCTGATATCTGCAGTCTTGGTAAGATCACCTTCAGAAACCGCCCGGGCCAAGGTCGAAGCGTTGTTCAGAGAACGTACGATGTATTGAAGCAACCACGCCGCAACCAGAACGGAGATGATCGCTGCGGCAACACCAACGGTGATTAATGCAAAAACGACATTCTTACGAATGTCTCCCACGCCTGCCAATTTGTCATCCACCTGAGCATCCGCTGATTGATTGACAAGCTCAATCAAAGCCAGCAACTGGGATGTTTCACCGCTGAATGACTGATTCATCTCCTGAAAGGTTTTGAATGTATCGATATATTCGAGGACCAATGCCTTCAACTCTTTGTGCATTTCCTGATAATGGGATGCATAGGTAGCATCTCCTGTCTCGCTTTCATAGCTTGAATCGAACATACCCGTTTGCAGCATTCTACCGACCGCTTCATCTTGAACGTCAGATGCCGCGAGGATCTGTGCTTTGCACTCGTCGAAGTCGTCGCCGTTATCCATACGTTCCAAAAAATACAGCTGCTGCATTAAACCAATGGTACTTTCCATGCCACCATCAGCTGCGGCCCATCGATCAGCAATGGTTCCAGCCCAAGTGATTGGTTTATCAGGCTCTGCCTCCAGCTCCTCGATGGCGACATCGCCCATGGATTCTACCACTTCAGAAAAAGCGACAAATTCCTGGCAATGCTTTCCGAAGCGCTCACTGGTATTCTTATAAGCATCGTTTGCGGACAACCACATGTCGAGTTGATCACTGTATTGCTGTAGCCTGAGATCCAGTTGCCGCATTTGATCACCGCTCAATAGCCCGGCTTTTTTCACTTCGGCGAAAGAATCCAGAGCATTGGCTCGGGCAGACTTGAGCGCCTTCTGGTTCTGCTCGGTCTTGTAATCACGACCTATGTGCTCGGAGGCGATGATCTGGTCTTTGATTCCAATGATTCCGTCCGTAGCACCATCCACCGTCGTCCAAGCCTCTTCGGCTATAAATTCAAGAACGGTGCTAATCCGATTAATCCCGGAAAATCCAGCATATCCACAGGCGATAATAAGAAGGCAACAAACCCCAAACCCTGCGCTGATTCTTTTGCTTATGCTTAAGTTCATAGTAAGTATTTTGTGCGTTAAACTTTGAGAAACTGAATCGATGCCGCCTCAAATGAAAAAGCTAGAAGTGAAGTATGGAGCCAGACTAGAACTTCCAGGATATGCCGGAAAAGACAGTCAAATCTTCTGCGTCCTTATTCAATCCCACCAAAGTTCCCGCATCAAGTTGCGCAACGTCGTTTAAGCCGTATGTGATACCGCTGCTGAAATGAGCTCCGTAACCGTCATCACTGCTTACGCCTAAATATTCCAGGTAAACACCGAAACGATCGGTTAAATCCAGCCCGATGACCGTTGTGTGAGAGACTTCCCAATCCCACTCCAAATTATCGCCATCGTAAAAACGTTGAATTTCCAACTGAGCGCCCAGATTCCATTTTTCTCCTGCCCTCCAGGCAAATGGAGTCACAATCCCACCTTCCCATTTGTCATTCCCAAGGCGCGATGATGTGGGAGCTTTCACGACAGGCATCAGGGCAAATGCTGTTTTCCCTCCATCGTTACCCCAAATATTGTATTTCAAACGAAAAACCAAATCACTCGCATCCCGAACACTTGTGTTGCCGGCAGCCGATTTTGTTGTTTCATGCAGATAAGGTGTCCACACCAACTGCAAATCCGCTTGGTCGGAAAGACCATATTTCAAATTACTCTCAGCGATACTCCAAACTTCGGTTCGGGTCCCTCCGGAGTCGTCTTTTGACCACGCAAAAAACGAGGATTCCAATTGAAAATGCCCTTTGTCTACAGTGACTGGGCTTTCGGTTGCATCAGGCCGATCAGTTTCCAAGTCCCTCAACGCTTGGGCTCCGGTTAATAAGTTAAATGACAAAAATGCACTTAATACCAATAATCTCATATGTATGTTTTGAATCACTTTGATGGTTTCTTGTTATTGTGTTTATTAAATCCTGTTAGACTACCCGGATTCCCATGCAACCGGAACGGCAGAGTTGGAGCACCAACCAATCAGCATTGCCAATTCACCATAAATGATGGCGGATCTGTTGTGGCAACCCGATTCGGGTTGTGTCTGCCAAATTTCTGGTCTGTGCGTTTTCATCAAGTTCCGCATGGTAAACCGTGTCCATTTGTTCTTCTGGTCGATGTTTCCATTGGGAGTCTTCCCCCATTCGGAAAAACACTGTACCCTGTGCGCATATGACCGCTTTTTAACCAGCTAAAACCAAAATACGGTTAGTAATCGGCAATGAAGGCGAAATATTAAGGTTCTTTTTGAATAAAATGATTATGAAAAAACGCCCCCTACCCACCAACCTTGTGGCATTTCAATCAAACACCACTTGTGCTGAGGGAGGAGACCGGGTCCTCTTGTTCAAACACTGGCATGAATATCGTATGGCTATTGGTTTGTTAGGTTGGTTTTCGATAGAATTGTTACCGTTTAAATCGCGGATTGTCGGATTGATCTGGCATGCCGGTTGCTTTAAGGTTTATCTCAAAATCAAGAACAGCCCGCTCCTGGATGGGATAGGGTGAAACCATTTTCCTTTCCGGGAAACTTGATCCATGCGGATTTTTGAAACCAAACGCGAAGTACTGGATGAAACCGGGCCGGCCATGCTGACATTGTGGCGCGGTGCGTATCCAAATTGGCAACCCAGTTTGGGCATCAAAGCTTTGGAAACCGTCCTCAAAGCTTTCGAGGGAGATCACCCCGACTATGAAGCCAATGATGCGCCCTACCATGATCTGGAGCACACGTTGCGAGCCAGCTTCTGCTACATGCAGCTGGTGGAAAGAATTTCCCAACACCGGGATTTCGCATCTTTGACACGAGACATGGCGCAGTTGGGCTGGATTGCCATTCTTTTTCACGACATCGGTTACCTGAAAGACCGTGAAGACCATGTGGGTTCCGGGGCCAGGCATTCTTTTGTGCACGTGGAAAGAAGCCAGAAGTTTGCCGCCGAATGGATGTCGGATCAGAATATGGACCCGTCCTCCATTCAAAGAGTGCAATCCATGATCCTTTGCACTGAGTTCAGTCCCCATCGTGCCGAACCATCCTTTGACAGCGAAGCACACCAACTCGCCGGCAACCTGGTTGGAACAGCGGATTGGCTGGCTCAGATGGCGGCGCCGGATTACCTTGATAAACTGCACCTGCTTCATCAGGAAATGTTGGAAGCCAAGCAAGCATCACCGGATATGCCTACCCCAATCTTTATTCCTGAAACCGCGTCCGAACTGATCCAGTCGACTCCAAAGTTTTTTGAGCAACTGGTGAAACCGAAATTGGAACATGAATTTGATGGTGTGTTCCGCCTATTAAACGATCCTTATCCGAATGGTCCGAATCCTTACCTTGACCGGATCCAGGAACACCTGAACGAGATTCAAAGAGCCAAGCAAACCTTATCAAAAGCCTGATCACTTGGGCTAATCCAAACCGACAGACATTCACGGTATTTTGGCAAGCCGCTTTTCTGCCACTTCTCTCACGTAAGCGAATTCAGAATGTCGGGCTGAATTCAAAATGTCCTTCGAACCTTCCATTTCGAGGGGGATCCGTTCAATGATAAATCCCGCAAACTCACGAATTTCTTTGAGATCGTCCGTCAACAAGTTCACGATTTCTTCAAGAGCAGGTTCGGCGTAAGGCACCCGTGAATTAAGTTGCTTCAGGACGGTCAAGCGCACTTTGGGATCGGGATCTTCCAGCAGGGGAAACAGCAAAGATGTGACCTGCGCGTCCACGAAACCAGCCGCCATCAAGGCATTGACGGACTCCATTTTCACCGTTGAATCCGGGTGTTGGAGTTCGGCAATGAACACTTCGCGATGAGGCAGCAAGTGACGTCTCAGGGGAACAAGAGCTCGAAAAATGCCAGCTTTTCCCTGAGCATCGGCTCCATCCATGGCTTCGATCAGCACGGGAACAGATGGTTCCCCTATCCGGCCAAATACTTCGAACAGCACCCCGTCGACATTATATGCTTTGTTCAACAACAATTCCTTCAGAGATTCCAACGCCGGAGCAGCCTCGGGGCCCAACAGATACATGGCGTAGACACCTGCATTACGAACACCCGGACTGGGATCTCCAAGGCTTTCTTCCAACAAATCCAGAGCAAGCGATCCCATTTGTGCCAACACTTTGGCCGACTCCATGCGCAAGCCTCTGTCTTCATCGTATAAGGCTGCCCTGAGTGCGGTCAGCTTTTTAGCCTCATCCACATCCAACACACCCAAAGCTGTGGCTGCCATGGAACGAGCGAGGTATTTTTTCATGGGTGACCTCAAGCCAAGTTTTCGACCTATGAGAGTGGATCCATATTTGGACTGAAACTGATCGGTCAACTGCTCGATGGAAGATGGACCGTTGGCCACCATGTCGAGGCAATAGGGGCCGAACAAGGATGGATGATCCTCAATCAATTTAAACGTTGAGGCCCGCACCGCTTCATCGCTTTGCCGCAACTTCAACAAATGCTCGGACAATGGCTGGCCATTGAGCTCGGGTTCACTGGAAACGCTCCAAAAGAAAATGAGGATTCCAGCCGCCAAAACAACCGGAAAAACCACTGCAAGCCAGAGCCATGTTCGTAGTCGACGCATTACGAAAGAACGAGAGGCGTTTTACTTGATGCCTTCCAACCGTTCACTCCAGATACGATAGAGTTGATTGGTGGCGTGGACATCGCGCAGGCAATACTCGGCGATTTCACGGTATCGCCCCTCTTCCATCAGGTGCCCTACATCCATCCCGGAGACACCCGCGCTTTTGGGGGATTCGATCCCGAACACCTTACAATAGAAATCCAGATTGAATCGGCGGGCCGCTCCATCCCGACCACTGACATTGTAAAAGGTCAATTGCTCGGCCAGATCACAATGCGGCGTGGTTTGAAAACGATATCCGAGCCAATCCTTGCGGGAGATGGGGACATTGAGAATCGCGGATCTCAAGTAAACAAACGGCACGTCGAAACTTCTTCCATTGAAGCTGACAATACGGTTGAACTTGCGAACCACCTTCCAGAATTCGACCAACAATTCATGCTCGTCCGGAAAGGGGAGAAACTTCACGCCTTCATTTCCGGATTCATCCACATCGAAATCATCGGCCAGATAGAGCACCTGACCTTTTTCCGTCTCCGAGTTGATCATGGCGATACAGACGCACTGGGACGTCTGAGGCCACAAGCTCATCATTCGGGTCAGGTATTCGCGTTTTTCCTCACGCGCCTGTTCGTCTTCTATTTTCTGCAGATCGCGAAACAAATATTCCTGTTGGGTTTCGTCGAAGGACTCGACGGGTAACGCGGAAGTTTCGATGTCAAAAACCAAGGTTGCCATGTTGTTTTTCAATTAATCGTTCCATCTGGTTGCACATCAGTATGTCAACATAGGCAATCAATCCAACCAGAAAAACGCCCGAATCCAAGCGCTTGGAATCGGGCGTTGCTTTCAAAATGTTGCGGGGTTGATCACGAAATAATCATGTCCGCCACCGTATGGGCTGCAGGAATGAACGGCAACACATGTTCGGTGTAAGGGACAACCACATCCAACACATAAGGTTGATCGGAATCCAACATCCGTTGCATCGCCGCCTTGAGATCCTTGCGGAACATCACCCGCTCACATGGCACATTGAATCCTTTGGCCATGGCGACGTAATCCGGATAAATGGCTTTCATGTTGTCGGGATCGCCCAGGTAGGTGTTGCCGCGATTGCCCTTGTAGAACCGGTCTTCCCATTGCACCACCATGCCCAGGTGTTGATTGTTCAACACAATCGCTTTGGCAGCAATCTTCTCAATGTGCGCGGTGGCGAGTTCCTGGATGTTCATCAGGAAGGAACCGTCACCATCAATGTCCACGACCTGACGATCAGGACACGCCACTTTGGCACCCAAAGCGGCCGGATAACCGAATCCCATCGCCCCCAAACCGGCACTGGTCAGATAACGGCGAGGTTCGGGTGATTTGTAATACTGCCCCGTCCACATCTGGTGCTGTCCCACACCGGTCGTGACGATGGCTTCACCCTGGGTCAGTTCATAAAGCATATCGATGGCCATTTGAGGAAGGATGACCTGATCCTCCATGCCCTGGAGATGATCCCGCATGTGCTGCGAGCGCATGACCTCTTCGTTGACGTTGTAGCGAAAAGCGCCACGTTCCTTCCAGTCCGCGATCCGCCGATGCCATGCGTCGAATTTTGCTTGTGGAGGACGTTTCTTGAACATCTCCACCAATCGACCCAAGGCATATTTGACATCACTGACCACGGGCAACTGCACCTTGCGGTTTTTGTTGTGCTCGGATTCGTCGATGTCAACATGAACGATGGTGCCTTTCTCACAGAATTTGTCGACCTTGCCGGTGACCCGATCATCAAATCTCACACCGAAGGCCAGCAGCAAATCAGCTCCGGGATGGATCTCGGTGACACGCACCTGTCCTTCGGAATCAATTTCCTTTTTGTATTCCCCACTGACAGCCCAGTTGGCAAACGCCGCGCCATGCATCCCCAGCCATCGCAATGAAAGAGGATCGGTTTCGGGCAGCGCCCCGCATCCCATGATGGTAGAAGCCACCGGAATGCCGGTCAGATGAACGAGTTCACGCAATTCTTCGTGGGCATTGCCACTGATGATACCACCCCCAACATACAGAACGGGACGCTCGGATTTTTCGATGAGTCCGACGATTTCGTTCAAGGCCAGGTCACTGGCATGCTTGACGGGATTGTATCCACGGATGTTCACCTGTTTGGGGAAGACGGGTTGAGCCTTGGCTTGCTGAATGTTTTTGGGCAAGTCGATGATCACGGGACCGGGGCGTCCAGTCGTTGCGATGTGAAACGCTTCCTTGACCACGCGTGGAATGTCCGCAATGTCAGTGATCAGAAAACTATGTTTCACGATCGGCAAGGTCATGCCGAAAAAGTCTGTTTCCTGAAAGGCCCCTTTGCCAATCATGGCTTGAGGCACCTGGCCGGTAATGGCGATCATGGGGATGGAATCCATGAAAGCATCGGCGATACCGGTCACCAGATTGGTGGCACCGGGTCCACTGGTGGCCATGCAAACACCGGGTTTACCGGATGCCCGGGCGTATCCTTCCGCGGCAAACGCTCCCCCCTGTTCGTGACGGGGCAGGATCACCCGAATTTTGTCGGATCGAGTCAAAGCCTGGTGGAGTTCCATGCTGGCGCCACCCGGGTAGGCAAAAATGGTGTCAACACTTTCACGTTCCAAAGCAGCCACCAGGATATCACTGCCGCTCATGGTGGGGCCTATTTCGGATTTGTCATTCGGATTGGAACGGCTGTCCGTTCGCGGATCTTTCGCTATCGTTTCACTCATTGCACTTCAGTCATTTTTGGATGGCCGGTCAACCAGGCTTACAACAAAAAACCCACGACCGTTGCCAGCCGTGGGTTCTTGTCAAAAGTCTCTCTTAACTTCGACAAGCCCGGGCGGCTCCCCATCCTACTACTACTACGCTTAGCAGCGGATAAACGAACACATTAACCATGACTTGTCGAACGAAATTCATACCAGTTGCGGTGAGGGTAAGGTTACGAATGGATCAGGTCAAATCCGAAATCAGGAAAATTGGGCGATTTTGAAGGATTATCGTGATGTTTTCGGGTAAAGCGTGATCACACCATCCGCCACTTCAACGCGGTCCAAAGCCTTCACCAGGTCACGAAGCCGTGAATGCACATCGAAAAGCTCATTGATCGCAAACAATTGAACCGGTTCGGCCAAACTGTTGAGGATGCCGTCTCCCTGGAAAGACATCGATTCAAACACATTGCCAGTGGATGCCTTGGAGATATCCAATGTCGCCAGAATCGGTTTCAAAGCACCTGTGGTTTGAAAACCTTGTTTCCCCACCAACCTCAATGGCATGTTGGCAATCTTCTTCATACCTGATTTGACCAAATCTCCCATCCCCATGTTGTGCACAAAGTGCATCCACTTGGACATGCTGCTGTTGTTGACTTTCAATGAATCAACAGCAACCTTCAGCTGGTCGGCATAAAGCCCGACCCGAAAAGTTCCCATCCCTTTCAAACGCCCCTCCGAATTGCCAAACAGAGACAGTCCTCCGAACTTGATGTCAAAGATGGCCTGAATTTTGCCGTCTTTGATCCGGGCGGACATGGTGTCGTGCAAGATCCCCAGTCGAGTGTCATGTTTCAGAATCGCGTTCAATTCTCGCTCGGTGATGACCAGGGGTTGTTTGGATTGCTTGAGATCGGCCATGGAGAAGAATTTATGAACTTTGCCTTTGATCTCCTTGAAGTCCTCTACCATAACAGGACTCCCTTCAACAACTGACTGATTAGAAGCTTGTTGGGTCGTCTTGCTTCGCGAGGAGTATGTGGATGGCGCGGAAGTTTGAGTCCATTTCATCACCATCATGGCAAAAACACCCAACACCACAAATACAGACACGGCCCCTCCACCAAAAACGGACAGGAAAACCCATCCATTAAAAAGCTTGGGAGAAAACCTGATGCTGTGAGTTTCTTGTTGTGCCGATCGAGGCAGGGATTCCAAAGAACCATAGACCGCCCCCTTCTCTTCCTTCCACGGATTCCAAGGTAACGTTTCTTTAAAATGTCTGGGTGCCTTTCTCATCATAACGACAAAACAAGGTGTAGCACCTGGGATGCCAAGTCCAAAAACGATTAAAAACATCCCAAAAACTATGAAAAACGTGCGAAAATTCTCGATCTTGAAAGCGGAAGATTCCTATTGCCCAGGGATCCACCACCAGTAAACTCCCCCTTTCTCATTTATAGTAAATCAGTTAAACCTAATCCACTCCGAAGATGACTGCTCATATGACATTCTCATTTTTGCAATGCCCCAGAAAACTTGCACGCAATGCTTTTGCAATGCTTTTTTAAGAAATATAGTAAGCCTTATCGCTGTCATTGAACCGAACTGGTCAATTCTCCATCCGATAAACGCGTCACGATCTTGCTTCCGGGCGGAACGTCTTTTGCCGACCGAATCAATTCGCCGGAGTCTGCCAGATGCGTAATGGAGTAACCGCGGGCAAGGACCTGCACGGGCCCAAGGAGCTGAAGTTGCGCGGTCGCCTGCTTCAAGCGGGATTTCTTCTGATCCAATGCGACTTTCAAAACGGCAGAGAACTGTTCATTGCAGCGATCGAACCGTAGGCTTTCTTCCCGGATTTTCCGTTCGGGATGGACCGCGCCCAAACGATCCCGAGCCCTTTCGAAACGATCTCTCAACTTCTCCAACAGGAGCCGGGTCATACGGACCACCGATTCCCCCGCATCATCGACACGCTGAGCATGCCGCTCAATCACACGTTGGGGGTGTAGATAATCCAATCGTTTTTGATGTTGGGACAAATGAAAGTGGGCTCGTTCCACGAAATCCCGCAACTCAGATTCCATGCGATCGGCTGAAGTTTCCAAAAACTGGCGGGCGGTCATGATCGACTCCGTGATCCACTCGGCGGCGGCACTCGGCGTCGCCGCCCGCACGTCGGCAACAAAATCACTGATGGTAAAATCTATCTCATGCCCCACACCCGACACCACCGGCAATTCCGATTCAGCGATGGCCCTGGCCACCACTTCCTCGTTGAAGGCCCAAAGGTCCTCCAGACTGCCCCCACCCCGGGTCACCAAAATCAAATCCAGCCCTTGCCCCTCGGGTCTTGTTGCATGAAACCGGTTCAATGCCCGGATTGAGCCGGCAATCTCCTCGGCCGCCCCCTGCCCTTGAACCCGACACCCCGCCACCACCAATTGAAGCCCCGGGTGCCGACGTTCCAAAACATGGGCCACATCGCGCAAAGCAGCACCTGTGGGAGAGGTCACCACACCTATGCGGCTGGGACGCTCGGGCAAGGGACGCTTTCTGTCTTCATCGAACAAACCTTCGGACTTCAGCTTCTGCTTGAGCTTTTCGAAAGCCAACTGAAGCGCCCCGACACCATCCATTTCGATGCCCCGGACGATTAACTGGTACTGTCCACGCGGCATATAAACGGAAATATCCCCTCGCAAGATCAGCTTCACCCCATGCTCCAACTGTTCCCGATGGGAAACCCGTTCGCCACGAAACAGCACACAGGAAAGCTGCGCATCCCCATCTTTCAAGGTGAAGTAACAATGCCCCGAAGACTGCGCTCGAAAGTTACTCACTTCGCCGCTCACCTTGACCGAGCGAAACTCTCCTTCCAGCAGCGTGCGAATCTGCCGCGTCAATGCCCCGACCGACCACACAGGCGGGACGTTTTTTTTGGGCGGCTCTTCCTTTGCCGTTGTTTCCGGTTCCGGATCGGCGCTGAAAAGGCTTTCAAATTCCCACTGGTTGGATTGCTTGCGTGGCATGATTAGCGTTTCAGCAGGTTGGAAAAAACTTCGAGCTCGTGGGTGGGTTGCTGGCAGACGTAGTGTTCACACACATAGGCGGTCGCCTTGCCATCCACGGGATTTACGGATTCCATAAAGGATTGGTGTTGCCCTAAAAACGCCTGCCCTTTCCCTCCATCCGCCAGCAGCACAATTTTGCATGGGATGAATTGTTCATGAAGCAACTGGTTCATGCTCTTCAAGCCCGGGTCGTCCTTACCGGATGCAAACACGATCTGTCGAAAGGGATTCAGGTGAGCATCCAGCGCAACCATCATCTGTGGCATGGCTGATGGTTGTTTGCTCATTTTTTCGGCGAAGACCTTGAAGCCAGATTTGATTTTTTCAGCCCAATCGTCCTTGCCAAGTATTTGATGAAGACGGATCAAATTCATCAACGCCACTGAATTGGCAGAGGGTTCGGCTCCATCGTAATCATCTTTCATGCGGATCAGAATGTCACTGGAATGGCCGGTCGTGGCAAAATAGCCCCCCTGGGCTTCATCCCAAAATAAACGATCCTGCATGGATTGCAGGGAAGCTGCCCATTCGAGCCAACCTACGTCAAAAGTCGTTTCATAAAGATCCAATAACCCTCGGATCAGAAAAGCATAGTCATCCAGAAACCCCTCAATGTCCGACCTCTCACCACGATAAACGCGGTAAAGTTTACCGGCAGAAGCATCGAACAACCGATCCTGAATGAATGAAGCAGCCTTGACAGCAGCTTCTTTGTAGCGATCACCATCCGCCAAAGTCTGGCCAGCTTTGGAAAAAGCCGAGAGCATGAGTCCATTCCAGGCAACGATCACCTTATCGTCCAGATGCGGACGGGGCCGCTGATCGCGGATGCCTTTCAAAGTAGCGCGGGCGGCCCGCATGGCCTCATCCACCTTCGTGGCATCCACACCAAACTGTTCGGCAACTTCTTGTGATGTCTTTCGAAGGATCAATATGTTCTTTCCCTTGAACTCACCATGGGGATCGCTGCCCACGGGAGCGTTGCCGTTGTTCAGCACCCCGTACATGGCCTTGAACCAGTCACCGTGTTCTTTGCCCAAGGCATCTTCAATTTCACCGGATGTCCAGACATAGAACGCCCCTTCGGCATGATCGGTTTTGTCGTGCTCCAGCAGACTGTCGGCATCTTCGGCCGAATAGAACCCAGCTTCACTCGAAGTCATGTCGCGGAGCACATAATCCAGGATACCACGTGCCACCTCCGCGTAAGCCTCATCTCGGGTGATTTGGTAGGCTTCCAGGTAACTCACCGCCAGCTGTGCCTGATCGTAGAGCATCTTTTCAAAATGCGGCACATGCCAAAACTGGTCGACCGCGTATCGATGAAAGCCTCCCCCCAGATGATCATGAATGCCTCCTCCGGCGATGACATCCAGCGTTTCCAGAGTCATGGACAACGCCCTCGCCCCCACTTCCGATTCCCGACCATTGCGGGACATGTGACGCAAGAGGAAATTAAAGTTCACCGGCCGCGGAAACTTAGGGGCTCTCCCAAAGCCCTTGTTTTCCTCATCAAATCCGGCTTCGATGCGGGAATATGCCAGATCGAGGACTGAACGCGTCAGGTCATCGGATGAAGCCGGATTTGATGCGTAAAGCTCTTTCAGCTTTTGGAGCACGTCATTCCCGCTGTCGATCAAACGCTGTCGATCATCATTCCAGGCAAACGCAATCTGTCTGCACACATCGGGAAATCCCGGAAGCCCGCTTCGCTGTTCGGGCGGGAAGTAGGTACCTCCCACGACCGGTTTCAAATCGGGAGTCAACCACACACTCATCGGCCATCCTCCGCCACCGGTCGTGGCCTGAACAAATGCCATGTAGACCTTGTCCACATCAGGCCGCTCCTCCCGGTCCACTTTGACGCATACAAAATGCTCGTTCATCACCTTGGCAATGTCGGCATTTTCAAAGGATTCATGCGCCATCACGTGACACCAGTGGCAGGTGGAATAGCCGATGGAAAGAAAGATCATCTTGCCCTCGGTCCTGGCCTTTTCAAAGGCCTCTTCCCCCCAGGGATACCAGTCCACCGGATTATGGGCGTGTTGCAGGAGATAGGGGGAAGTTTCCCCGGACAGACGGTTTGTGTGACTCATACCTTCAAGCGGAGTGGCTGCTTCGGCCTTGTTTTCCCGCATGACATGAATCCCGAGGAAAACGGTCGAGGAAACGAGCACAAACGTTCCCAGCAGAATCTGAAAAGGCAGCAAAGGATTGCCGGTTCCGTGGGATGTTTGCTGTTTCATATGGATACATGGGTCTGAAAGGAACGCCCTCTTCAGAAATGCTGATTATTCGATCATGGGAACCCTTTTCATCCACATTTGTTCCCAACAAAAATAAAAGACTTAAACGACTCGTTGGAAATCAATCTTTCAAGACCTTCAACTCCACTTTGCGAAATTCCACCGGATGACTTTCGGACTGCAGGGAAATACTGCCTCCGAACAGGCGTGTATCCCCGCCGTTCGCACCGATGAGCAATTTGGAATGGGCGTCGCCATCATCCAACACAGGGTGGGTCAATTCGAAAACCGTTTCCCCATCCATGATACACTTCATGGATTCGTGCCCATGGACTTCCACTTCCACCGTCACCCATTGCTCCCCATGGTAGGTTTTGGATGTGGAACTGACACAATGTTGTTTCGTCAGTTTGCCTTTGAACTCGATATGGGTTCCCGGCGTGCAGATATTGGCGGTGGTTCGTTTGTTTTTGCCGTCGCCGCCCAGTAGCTGAACCTCGATGGATGCCGGAAAATCCTGATCCTTATCCATGGTCTCCGGCAATTCGCCATGCAGCATCAAACCGCTGTTCCGAATGGCCCAACCCGGGCCACCCTTGACTTGTTTGCCGACAAACCGGTATTCGGCGCGTAGTATGTAGTTGGTGTAAGGCTGATGATAGAAAAGATGCCCGAAGGTCTCTTTGAATTCGGGATAAGCCCGGTCATCATAGCCAACCTTCAAAATACCATCTTCCACACGAAACGTGTTCCCGTAGTTCTCCCCCAAGGCATGGTATCGGACCTTTGGCACCCAGCCATCCAGATTTTTGCCATTGAAAAGCTGAATCCACTCACCATCCGCGGCAAACAGGGTGGAGCTTGACATCAGCACGATGGACATCCATCCAAGCCATGATTTGGATGAGAACAAGGTTCGAACATTCGAGAATCGCATGTCCCGATTGAATCAAGATCGACGCGGCAATTCAAGCACCGTATCGATGCTGCAGTGTTCCCTTTTCCTCGGACCAGCTTCTCCTGTTGTCACAAATATTTCGTAAAAACCTCACTTATTGGGGTATGGACCTAAACTGAAATCGTGGGCTACCGATAGCTTAAACGCTCGGAAGGGATTGTTTGCCTTGTGCCACGCCTTAAATACGATGTAGCTTGGCCGAGGAACGAAAGTTTTCAATAGAGTCGGTGGTAACCTATTTTAATAAATCAACATTCAACGGTGGAACTGCAAGATCAAACACCCCATCAGCCGAACATAGGCAGTTAAGCCTTTCTGAAACTGGCTGAACAAGCGGCGTTGGACGGCGCTTGGGATATTGATTTGATCACAGGGCAAACCGCCCTCTCCTCCGGCATCCCACATTTGCTGGGGCATCCTGTGGAGGACATACCGGAAACGGCAGCTTTCCAATCCTGGTTTTTGTCGCAGATCCATCCTGAAGATGTCCGGCAGCTTAAACGACTCGTATTGAACCATTGGAAACGGCGCAATCCTTTCAAAGTCGAATTTCGATTTCAGCACAGCAACGGCCAATATCAATGGCTGATGGCACGCGGAAACACCACTTTTGATCCTCAAGACAAACCTGTCAGGTTCACAGGCTATTTCGGCGACATCCACCACCGAAAACAAACCGAACATGCTCTGCGTGTCAGCGAGTTGCGACTCAAGGAAGCACAGGCACTCGCCAGAATCGGGCATTGGGAGCTGGATCTCATTTCCAACAAGCTCCATTGGTCGCATCAAATCTATTCCATCTTTGAGCTCAATCCGGAAACATTTGCGCCTTCATACGAGGCGTTCCTCAATATCATTCATCCGGAAGATCGCCAGAAGGTCAATGAAGCATACCTGCATTCGGTCCGGGATCGCACGCATTACACCATCACCCATCGACTCCTGATG
>Ga0181580_10001695_pt1 | contig 17741 bp, 8 predicted proteins | sample 071ome_23_FD_132413 | JGI IMG/M metagenome (GOLD analysis project Ga0181580, IMG submission 132413) | Coastal salt marsh microbial communities from the Groves Creek Marsh, Skidaway Island, Georgia - 071403BT metaG (megahit assembly) | ecosystem: Environmental > Aquatic > Marine > Intertidal zone... | reverse complement strand
TGAAAATATGATCATTGAATTAAAATAAATATACTAAATAAATAATGCAAGGAGATACTATTTTTCTCTTAGTTTTTATATTTATAGTGCTTATAGCAGTTGGTATAATAGGCGTATTATACTTTATGCACGTATCAAAATATGATGAATCTAATACATTTTACAAAAATCTTTTAGAAATTATTAAAGACAATCCTAGTTTATCTAATGATCTAGAAGATAAATTACTTGATAAAGATTTTAGTATTAGCGATGTATCTACTAGCCAACGTGATCTTTCAAATATCTTTGGTGCTAAATTATTTAATGATCAACAAGTTGAATTAGTTAAAGAAGCCAATAAAGCATATACAGATGGAAAATTAAGTAATCTTAATGACACTAATGAATATAGATATCTTAAGGATTCTTATGCTGTTATTAATGAAAATGAAACCCTTTCAAATATATATAATTATTCTGCAAGTGCAAATGAATTCAGCAGTAATTTAGATTCATCTTATGCATTTTTTAAAGGTGCTCACAATCAAATTGATACTAATACATATGTTAGTATGATTGATAATATTCATAATATTAAAAATTCAAATTCACGTTATGATGGTATTTTAGGTGATGGTAGTGTATTAAGTAATTTAGATGCTTTTTATAGTATTGATGGTACTACAATTGAATTTACTGATGCTAAAACATTTAAAATTAATATTGATGATTTACAATTATGTGATAGTAGTGGTAATAATTGTTCTAATCTAAATTTTACTAGTTTAGAAACCTCAAATTTGTTAACAAAATATATTAATTAAAAAGCTAGCTAGTTCTTTAAATCTCAAATAAATAGATCTTATAATAATAATAAGAATGAAAACAATATTATTAATAATATTAGCTATCATAGCTATAGCTACTATAATTACATTGATATTATGTAAAACTAAAGAAGCATTTACTCAAGATATTTACGATCTACGTAATTCAGAACCTAACGATATTATAGATTTTAATTACGGTGAATATAGTTATGCAACTACTTCCATTAATCCTGATCCAACCTTAGATCCAGTCAGCCAACCTGTGCTAGCATCGTTTTGTTTTAAATCCCAAGGATTCTTAAAAGAAGAATGGAGACCTGAATATAATAATCCTTTAGAAATTATTAAAAACGAAATACCTATAAGAACATCTCCAGCTATCCACGATATAACAGATTTAATAACCAGACAAACAATATATAATGCTATCAAACAAGATCTAGATCATTTTAAACAACATAATCCTGAATTATACAGTAAGGTTCAAAAAATAACACCTAATAAAGATGAAAATCAAAATATAATTAAAAATAGTATAATGGCAGGACCAGTTTATGCTATTTTTATTCATCATCCATATTATATTGAAAATAATATAGAGGAATCTAAAAAATATTACAAAGATATTTATTTTAATAATAAGAACTCTAAGGATTTTACTCCTGCATACGCCATCTATAATAATGGTGATTTTGATACTGAAAAAAATACGGATGTTAATGCAAAAAATATAAAAACACAAATGTTATTATTATACCCACTATATGATAAATATAAAGATGAATTATATCAAGCCAAATGTGATTATTATAATTTAGAACAAAATGGAACTGATAGTGAAGGAAATATCAAAATAAAAGATAATACTAATTTATTATTTAAACAACGTCCGTGTTTTTCAGGTATCACGGAAATGATGCGGTATTTTAAATCAGCTTCTTATTATCAAAACTTACTATATTGTTCTGAACAAATATGTAATGATAATGAATTAAAAGAATTTTCATTAAAATTCAAATTATCAAATGACCCTAATTGTTTTATTAAATGTAAAGGTTCTTTATCAATCTCAAATACAGATATGAAAATTGTATGCGGATGTGCCAGTCAATTCAATGTTGATGATCCTGTGTATCCTGAACAAAGTGAAGATCCTGAACAAAGTGAAGATCCTGCAATAGAATCATTTACAATTCCGGATGACTTCAGTGTTCCTGAAGATAATCAATACAATACAAGATGTAAAAGCACATTTAACACTGAAATAGAAGATGAAAAGTATTATATATATGGTTTTGGTTATAGAATAAATGAAGAATTAGTTGTTAATAACGAAATCGGTAGAGTAACAATATCACAAAATGATATAATAAAACTTAATGAGTCTATTAATCCCACAAAAATAACTGAAAATGGTAAAACATATTTAGAATTAATTAATAGATGTGATACTTAATCACTATCAGAACGAAATTCATCTTCATCACTATGTTCATAATTATTAACAGTTTCCCAAAAATCTAATATCTTAGGTTTATAATATTCTTTCCAATTATTTTTATCAAAAACTATACGTTGGACTTGCATCTTACGTAGCTTCCAATAAATTATGTTTCCATCATTTAAATTCAAAACACTTAAATAACATTCCAAAGGTGTAAGACCAATTTCAGTATAAAAATCAAACTTACAATCATCATCTTTATCAACCACAATTATACCACAATACTTTTCTTCCAATTTTAAAAACTCCTCTTTTGTTTCAACTATTTCAAACTCAAACTCTGCAAAATCACAATCAGTTAATTTACATACCGCCATTTGACCTTGTATTTGCGCCATATATTCTTTTTTAACATAATCCTCTTGTATCTTACGACTTATAGGACATTTAATTTCTAACATAACACCCAAAGCAGTTATACCATCAGGAGATGCTCCATAAAACTCAATATCTTTATCTGTTGATCTTATAACACCAAAATCATATACCTTAATATCATTATTTTCTTTAGCATAAATATTAGTTGCTATAGGTTCAAACATTATACCCCACGTTAATGCTTTAGCTTTAATACGTTTAACAATCTTTTTAGCTTTATCTCTTACCAAAGTTTTACTTTTAATTATAGCATTATATGTATCACTCGCAGTTAACATATTTTTACGCATATCAAACCATTCATCGCTTCTTTGAACAACTACAGGTAAAGTTTTCAAATGCTTTAATTGTTTTCTATTTTTCTTAATTTTATTAATAGCATCTTTAAACTCGTCTTCGGTTACATTATACGATGTATCATAATCTTTTACTTGAGGTAATTTTCCTTTTATTTTATAAATTGACCATATCAAAGCTTCAATGTTTAATCCCATTTTTATAAAAAAATAACTTTTCTTCTTTTGTTAGAAAATTAGGATCTTTCTCTTTCTTTTTTGATTTAGGCTCTTCCAAAGATTCTAATTTGTTTTTTAACAAAATATCTAATATTGTTATTGAACTCATTTATTAATTAAATTATAGTGCTTATATGCTTATATCATTTTTATTTTTTTAAAAAACCTTTTTTACCCATTGCATTATCACCTAAAACCTCTTTAGCTTTATCACCTAAAACCTCTTTAGCTTTATTACCTAAAACCTCTTTAGCATTATCACCTAAAACCTCTTTAGCCTTATCACCTAAAACCTCTTTAGCCTTATCACCTAAAACCTCTTTAGCCTTCTTCTTAACATCATCAATACCCTTAGCCTCCTCATTATCATTCTTATCTTCTTTAGTTTCCTCCTTAGTATCCTCTTTAACATTCTCAACATTCTTATCATTCTTTTCCTCTTTAGTTTCCTCCTTAGTATCCTCTTTAACATTCTCAACATTCTTATTCTCTTTAGTTTCCTCCTTAGTATCCTCTTTAACATTCTCAACATTCTCAACATTCTTTTCCTCTTTAGTATCCTCTTTAACACCATCAACATTCTTAGCTTCTTTATCACCAGATGTATTATCATTCTTAACAATTACATCATTCTTAGCTTGTTTTGCTATTTGTTCCCTTAGATTATTTAAAAGATCTGTTATAATGTATTTAGGACTTATACTAGAATCAAATATACTAGCAATACTATACACAACTAATACAAAAACTTCTTTAACTCTAGCATATATTGGTTTAGTATATTTATAAAATAATACAGCTATTACGACTAATATAACAAAAACTGATAATAATATTATTGTTGCAGGTAATCCTAATATATATGAGTTTTTCATTATATCATCAGTATCACCACTATACATTAATTTTAATAACACTTTTCCAGGATGTAAAAAATCAAAATTATAAAATATATCATTCTCATTCTTTATTTCATTCCTATTAACCTTTCTTATATATTCTAATTCTTTATCAATTGAACTGTTAGTTTCTTCCGGATTACTAAACTTTTCATACAAAAATAAATTACGCTTTCCATAATTTGTATTTTTATCAAAAGCTACATCACAAGCCCATTTTAATACTTTTTTATGTAATTCCATTAATTGAAGAACATCACCGTCATTACTCATATATTTATACGCATTTACATATTTGTCAAGATCATTTGCTTCATCAATACTATCTTTATAAACCTTATAAGCGTGCAATATAGGTTCTTTATTATCAGCACTCAAGTTTAATATCGACGTATTATAACATTTATCTAACTCAAAACTAACTAATTTTATTTTTTCTAAAAAATCAGGTTTATATTTATTTAATAAATGTATAATATACTTTTTACCTTTAGCTTTTAATTCATCTTTCATCTCAGTCAATAACAATTCATTATCTTTTATCTCATTGCTTATACTTGACTCTATTTTTTTATTTGTTTTTTCTCTAACATATTCACCTCTAAACTCATTATTTTCTAAAATATCACAACTTAACAATAATATCAATACTAAAGGACAATAATCTAATGTATATTTCCCATATCTTCCAATATCTATTATAGATTTACGAATACAATGTATAGAATCTTTTGATTTACTAGCATCCTTATCATCCTTTGTTTTATAAGGAACAAAATCTACATCGCACGGTTCAAAACAACCATTAAAATCATCTTTTGATTCTCCAGTATTTAATGTAAAAAAACTATTACCTAAATGATAATTTGGAATTGTTATCCAATCAATATATTGTTCTCCACAACTATTTTCTTTTTTATATCGGTATATATCAATATCATCAATATACATTTCACATTTTGTTCCATCCGCTGATTTAACAAAACCATTAGGACATTCTTTTAATGTACATCTTTCTTTGCTTGTATCGTAATTAACTAAATCTGAGTTTTTTATTGGACATTGTTCTTTTAACCTATCAAGCTTAGCTCTATCTTCTGCCAATTTTCGTTCTTCTTCATTAAAATTATCTAAAGCTTTTTTTTGATTAGTAGCTCCCTCATTTTCTTTTTCTTTTGGTTCATCCCTTACAGATCTACTTACTTCCATTTATATTTTACATATAAATTTTGTTCTTCTACTATCTTTACAACTTGCTATATATTCTTTTGTAAATAATCCAGATCCTTTACAATTAGGAATATAATAATCATAATGCGTATTCTTTCCACTTTTTTTCATATCTTTACTTTTTAATAATTTATAATCAATTGTTTTATCAGCCCATTCTATATGTTTTTTATCTAATTGATCATAACAATATCGACCATCTTTTGATTCAATATGTGTTCTATTATCACAACGTCCTTCTTTTCTTTGTATTCTTACACTTTTATCATTTTCATTTATGTCATCAATACTAGGATTTAAAATAAAAAATCTTAAAAAGGTTTTAAATATAGTATCGTTTATTGTATTACCTATACTACTGAAAACACCAAACACACCTCCCGTAAAATCTTTAGCATCATCTTTAAAATCATCAGCTGTATCTTTAGCATAACCAGAAATATTTGGCATTATTAACATCGAAAATCCACCTAACATATTATCAAACATATTACCTTTTTGTCTTTTCTTACCACCACTCACAAAATAGATTATTACCAATATCAATAATATTAATATTAAAATAACTGCTAATACATCAAATACATAAGGTAAAAATATAAAAAAAGGTATTAATATTAAATCTGTAAATAATCTATAGGTGCTTTTGACTGTCATAACAAATAAATCCCATATATATCTTACAATTCCTTTTAAAGCCACTGCTAATACAATATAAAAACTTGTATCTTTATTATAGTCTTCCGGATGCTTAGATTGTTTAAGACTTGGACCAACACCTGGATCACCTTTTACACCTGATTTTGTTCCTGGTATCCTATTTTTATGTTCAGAATCAAATGCATTACTTGTTGTAAATTCACCTTTTACATTTTCAACATCATCCACTTTTGGTAAGTTCATACTAGCCTGTCCTGTTTTATTAATATTATTTAACAATCCATCTTTCATATTATTCATTATAGCATTTGCACCTTCTTTATTATTCATTACACCTTTCATATTATTCATCATACCATCTATACCACCATTATTTTTAACAAAATCACCAGCTTTACCTAATAGTTCTTGACCCATTTTAGATTGACTAGCCATTTTCGCTCCTTTCGCTAATAATGGATTACCTCCATATTTTTTCTTTACTTTAGGCATTATTATTTAATTAAATTAAAATGTTATTTTATAAAATACTTACTATTTTTATTATACTTATTATTATAGCTATTATTATTATTTATCATATACATCCAAATACCATTGTAATTAATCAAACTACTATTGATAAATTCAATTTTAATTTATTATACCAAAAGAATCCTTTAATTATTTCAGATCATACGCCTGATCTTACTATCATTCTAAATTCTTGGTTTAAATACAATTTTATTTCAATACAACCCTCATCTATTATTAATACGTGGAAAACTAATAATTCTAAATATATTCTAATACACAACAATAACGATTCAAATATTGAATTACATATTTGTAATCCTAATTCAAAATTAGAAAATAATATACCTACACAAAATGCTAAAATTATTACAGTTAATTTATCTGCTCATCAATTTATAATATTACCTTACAAATGGTATTATTATAATGAAAATTATATTAATGTTTTTAATATAAATGATCTTTATACATTAGCAACTTTATAAAATATTTGTTCTACTATAATACCTAGTTCTTTATGAACCTTATTAGAAACAAAATGATATCTTGAAAGCTCCATAGTTTTAGTTATATGTATTTTATTATTAATTAATTTAACAAAAGAACTAATATCAACACCATTTAAACCTACAACTTCATATCTATATTGCTCATTTAATACATCAACCGGTATTTGTTGATTTTCATTTTTTAAACTTATCAAAACCCTAACAAAATTAATATTAATAAAATTAGTTGTATTAAATAAAATTACTTTTATTGTAAAATTATATTCATACTCAAACTTTGATATTATTAAATAACCTAAATTTATATATATAAATAGATCAAAATTAATTATATCACTTTCTAATATTAAACTATATTCTGGATAGTATCTAAAATGCACGAATAATTCTTCAAGATTTATAATAATATTATCAGGATCATAATTAAATCTCGCCATATTAATTATAATATTATTTATCTTTGGTTCTATTGGTAATCTGTGTGCTTCATTTATATCTATATGATATGTTAAAGGTTGCTTAGTATATTTTGGATTAATAGCAGTTATATTTAAACGATACGATATTCCACGATAATCCGGATATAATAATAAAATATTATTATTTAATTCATAACTATATCTAAAAGTTGAAACATTTAATCTTATATTATTATCACTTTCAATATCAATATAATAGTCTAAAGTATCATATCTTATTACAGATGTAAATATAGTATTAAGGTCAATAAATACTTCGTTATTTGATAAATTATACACATTACTATCATTCTCAAGACTAATAGGATGTAATTCAATTAGTTCTACATTTAATAAATTACTTCCTATCCCGTAAATATTATCAATACTAATAATACTAAACTTATGTGTAATATCTCTAACATTTGGTGTTATTAATAGGTTAGCACCATTTATTCTATAACACTCCGTATTCTCTTGTATTATTTCATACCTATTTTTGCTATACTCAATTTCATTAATAAAAAATAAATCTAAATTAATTTGCTTTTCATAAATTATTAATTTATCTACATACAACGTATTCGTATCTTTATTATAACTAGTATTATTAACCAAGTTTTGTATAAAAACATCGGTATTCTTTATTCTAGGATATGGTGCAACTACTTCACTTACTAAAAATGTAAAATTAATATTATCCCTATAAACAAATTCATAAGATTCTACTAAAATATTTACATTATAACTATCATTCCTATAATCGGGTTCTATATATAATATATCATCTATTATATATAAAGCATCTTTACCATTCTTTTTACTTTTACGTAATTCTTTATCAGCAGATACATAATAACGTAAACCATTTATATATCGTGATTCTTGTCCCTCAGGTAATTCAATATGATCTTTAATATTTATCATAAATACATCATTACCTAATCCATCATTGTCTAATATTTCTGATTTTATATTTAATACTTTATCTTCTCTTACATTTATTTCAAGCACATCTTGACTTCTTATATTATATACAGTATCTACAGCATATATTTGTAAAGTATAACCTATATTCCTATAATCTGGTGTAAATCTTAAATTACTTGTTGTTATTTCAAAAGTATTATATGGTAATGTATCTAATTTATCATTATTCTTATAATCTATTATATCTGAAACATCATACTCAAATCTTAAGTTTTCACCTGTTCCTGAAATAAAATAGTTATTTGCATTAAATATCCTATCTTCTTTTAACAATAAATGTTCTAACAATAAATTTCTTACAGTTCTAACTGGTTTTGGAACATCATCTTCTGTTATAGTAATTTCAATTATATTACATAAAGAATAATCATTTGGAGATTCTATATTAACTCTAATATCATAAGATTCACCACGATAATCTGGATTTACCTTAAATATATTATTATCTATTTCTATAATAGGTTTTAAAGGATCTTTAAGATTATCACGTGTTGTAGTAATATATTCAAAAGTTATTATTGATTCTTCAACAACATTAATATACCATTCATTTATTACTGTAAGATCATATTCAAATACACTAACACCTTCCAAATTAAATGTAATATTATTCTTAGTTATTCTTGGTGAACTATAAACATCTAATATTACCGAAACATTTGAATATTCTTCAAACAATACAGGATACCCTCCTGCTATATAAGGTGTTATAATTATATTATCAGTTATAATAGGAATATTACAATAATCAATATATTGAGTTTTATAAGTATATATATCATCATATGTTAAATTACTTTCTACTGAATAACCACTTTCAATCATAAATAACGTATTTGATGCCGAATAATAATCACGTAAATTAAGTTCAAAAGTATTATTATTAATTTTACCTAGTTTAATATTAGAATCTCCAAAATCAATTGGATTAATTGCAGGAAAACCATTCTCTGTTAATATAATTTTATATTTTTGTTGCGATATTAACATACTATACGCTATAATTTCAATTTCATAAGTTTTATTACGATAATCTGGATAAAAATGTATATTACCATTATATGTTATTTCATAAACAGGTTTAGAATCATCTAACAAATTAGATCTTATATCAGGTGTTAATATTACTGCTTGAAATTGAATAAAATCAGGTGATATAACACCATAATATGAACTTAGATTTACTGGATGACTTGAAATATTATCTTTTAATATTATAGATTCTTCTGTATTAGACAATAGTAACATCGGTGTGATATATATCTGGTGTAAATGAGAAATAATAAAAGCCTTATTTATTTTTTTTAGATTTCTTAAATATTTTATATATTCACTTTTAAGCACTAAAAGATTTTGCACTTTTTCATCGTATGACATTATCCTAAAGTTTTTTACAAAAACATTTAACAATATTGAAAATAATCTTATACTATATAATGTTGATTCAGTATCAACCACTATATTAAAATTAAATATACTTACATCTAATTCTTCTGTTTTTTTATTCATTAAACTAATATTATCAATAAGCGTAGTATTATAAATATCTAAAGCATTATTATATACGATAGCAATATTTTGTAATTTATTTGCTAAATAATTATATTTTTCCGGTGATATTTGTAAGTTATCCACATATTCATTATACTCATCAGTATATTTTCTAGTAATTGCGGAATTATAAATTAAACTTAATTTTTTAAGTTCTTCAGCAACTATCGCATATTGTTCTATATTCTCGTTATACACATTAACTATATCAATTATACGGTTTTCAAAATCATTATAGATTATAGGATCTATAATTATATCTCCACCAAAATAATTATCTGGATATAATAAATCTTTTTCAATAATTAAAGTTTCAAATTCAATTGTTATATTTACAATATTTTCTGCAATATCATCATATAATTTTAAATGATTTGAATAATTTGTTAAAATATCTTCTAAAATAATACGATCTTTTTCTTCTAATATTTCATTATACTGGAAAGCAATTTTTGTTGTTAAATATGTTATATTACTATATATGTTTTCGGTTTGATTATTAATTTCTTTTAAATTATTAAATTCTTCTACTATTTTTGTATATTCTTCTGTTATAATCATATTATTTACAATATGAGTTTTATAAAAATAATATAAATAATTATATGGGTAAAGGTATATTAAGTTATATTAATGCCATTTGCATATTCATATATGGTTGAATAATTAACTTCATTACTAAATATACGTAAATCTTCCAATGCTAATGTTATAGTTGAAGGAGAAACTTTACTTGAATAATCAGTAAGTTTAAGTATATTTGTTGATACAGTAATAGAAACATCACTATATTTATTTTGTAATTCTTCATTAATATATACAGATAATAACGATCTATTCTTCTTGTATGTTAAAGATATTGCATACCATTTATCTTCAAATGTATATTCAATAGTTTTTGTTGTTCCACCATATATTACTGTAAGTTCAGTATTTGATATATCAACTGATAAATCATTATATGTAAATACATTATGTGTTTCTGATCCTAATTCTAATTTTGTTTTAATCATTATTGAAAAGTTATTTGTTAGTGTTATAGCAGGTGTTGATATATTAAAACTATCATCAGTTATCTTCATTGCTTTCAAGTTATTCTTCAATAATTTATATGATTTATTAATATTCCTATTATTTGTTATTTGTTGAGTTGGTGAATTACCAGTTGCTGTTCCTGATCTTCCTTTACCACTACTATCTACAATAGTATTATTAAATTCACCATTTGTAAAATCACTTAAACGATACCATAATTCTAATTTATTTGATTCTACAGGTGTAGTTGCGTTTGAAGATGTGCTTACAGTTGTAGCAGGTTGAACAACAGCAATAACATTATTAGTAATAAAATTGTTAATAGTATATTTATTTAGTGTTTTAGTGAAAATATTAATATTTTCAATCTTCTTATCTAATTTAACAGGATCTTCATCTTTATTAACACCTATACGAACTTCCAAGCTATCATCAGTTGAATCAAGATCTTTAAATGGTATAAATCCTGCTTTAGTATAATTAGTAGAATAATCTATTTTTTTATCTTTACCGATATAAATTTCACCAGTGGTATCTGTTCCATCATATTTAAGAGTTACATAAAAGTCATACCATACGTTTTCACTTAAATTATATGCAGTTGTTATTAATGTTTCTGTTCCATCACTATTATACAATTTTAATGTTGGTTGAACACCTGCTACAAACTTAAGATATGTCTTTGTATCATTTCTTATTGTTAAATCAGTTGCATCATTTGTTAATGCTAAATCATTCTTTGAATATGAGAAAGACATATTTATTCTATAATATTTATCAATATTTATTTGAGTTGTATTTTCAGTTGAAGCTGTTGTTATTGTGGATTCATTACCAGTTGTTAATTCTATTATAAAATACATTGCAGTATGATTAATACAAATACCATAATATAATCCTAGATCGCTATTTGATGTATCCCATACAACAGCACCATTTATTTGTCCAGAATTATATGTTTCTACAGTTGTTTCATCATACGTAACATCTGTAGTATATCTGTTAGCATCACTACCAGGTGTTCTAACAGGATTTACATTGGATTTAACAATAATAAATGGATGTGCAGATGAACTAGAAATATTTAATGTTAGTTGGGTTCCTTTAACAATCTTAATTGTTTGAACAGATGAGCTAGTTGATGAAGTATTACTAAATGAATTAGCTAATGAATCAACCCCTGTTAATTTATATACTCCACCATCTAAATTAACAGTAAAACTAACTGGATCTGTTGAAATTGTTGAATCACCAATTAAACTAACAGTAGATGTAGATCCAGTTAATGTTAAAGTATCTGCTGATGGATTATTACCAATTAAAATATTATATATATCTACAAGTGTTATAAACTTATTATAATATCTAACATCACCATATTCTACTGCATTTATTTGGAAATTATTAGTATATTTATTAATATCATATTTGTAATTATCTACTTGTGGAACTAATACACTTGAACTAATATAACTATTTTGTGTTCCATCAAATGATGAATCATATAATGCTAATGATAATGATACATATTTTTCACTTATACCTGCCGTAATAGCAACTAAATACCAATGGTTTGTTAATAATGTTTCATTAAGTGTTGTAGTTAATATTTGATTAGAATCATTTGTAATATCAAGAGATAATTCTAATAAATTATCTATATTTTGTTTTAATTCTAATATTGTATGTTCTGTTGAACCTAATTTAATTTCATAAGCAGGAACAGTTCCATCAAATTTACACCAATAAGTTGTTGAAAATTCAAATCCAGTATAAAACTTATTAATCAAATCTTTACCATTGTTAATATTCATATACAAATTAGACAAATGTAAAGAATCTGATTTTTCTAAATTAGACCATTCATAAGCAGTAACCGATTGATTACCAATTACAGTATTAATAGTAACCTCACGTGGTTCTTGAGTTGTTACCTCTGTTGTAGTGGTTACAGGAACAATTGTAGTTGTTGGTGTTGTTGTGGTTGTTGTTGTTGTAGTGGTTTCTACAATCTTCTTATAACGGATTATTACAATACCTGAACCGCCGTTGCCACCTAAACCTGTTTGCCAATTAGCACCACCACCACCACCACCAGTATGATCCGCACCATTACCACCTCTTGCATTTGCTTGTGATTGTGCTATAACAATTGAAGTTGATATTCCATTTGTATCATTTATACCAATATTACCATCAGTTGAAGAACCACCACCACCACCTCCCTTTCCTCCATTACCCCCAGACCATCCTGACTGATAAGTGCCACCACCACCACCACCAGCCCAATAATAATTATTACCATCAATATTAATTTGAATACCATCACCACCTTTATTTGTTCCATTTCCAGATACATTACCACCACTATTATTTGCACCACCGCCTCCACCACCAGCACTTAATCCATTTGTTTGATTTCCACCACTACCTCCTATATTACCATATATATTAGATTTTTCAATTGGTAAAAGTGTTCCTAATATACCCTTCATTGCACTACCAACAGAACCTACTGTTCCATTATGACCACTAGTTCCACCTGAAGAACCACCTGATTGAGAATCTATACCGTCATTGAAATGTCCTGATCCACCACCACCACCATACGCAATTGATTTATCATTTTCATCATTAATATTAAACAGCTCTGAATTATTACCATTATATCCGTATTTTGGAAGACTATCATATATATCACCATTACCACCACTACCAACTTTAATTTTATAAGTTCCACTAGTAATTGTAATACCAGTTGCGTGTATAACACCACCGCCACCGCCACCACCACTTGCCCCGTGAGTTCCACCACCACCACCACCACCAATAATCAATATATCAACTGTAGTATCTTGATCAAATGTTAATGAATATTCGGTTTGTCCTTCACCATTATCTCTAAGAGAATTATATTTAAATGTATATAATTGATATTCTTCACTATCTACGGTAATAGTATAAGGTCCTATCATATCATTAGTTCCAAGCGGTTTTAATAATACAAGTGGTTCAGTCTTATTGTAAATATCTGATATTTCTTGGGCAGTTAAGACTTTATCGTATATACGGAAATCGTCTAGATAACCATCATATTCTCTACTATCTTCAGTAGTAGTCCATCTGCCAATTTGAAAATCATAATTTTCAGTTATTTTAGGGTAATACATTACTTTAGTAACATCTAAAACACCATTAATATAAATACTTACATTATGTTCTTTTGTAGTCCAGTTTGTAGATTGTGGTTCAATAATTATTACAACGTGAGACCAAGCAGTATTAAATGCAGGCATTTGTGTTGTTATTATTTCATTATTTGCAACGTGTTCATCATTATTTGAAATAACAAATGTCAATTGATTTACTCCAGAATGATAACATTGCAAAGCATTTATATTATTTGCAAGTCCAGTAGGAGCACCATAAAATATTCGTCCATAAGCATCTTCTCCTCCGGATAATGACCAACACCAGAAAGCTATAGTTATAGATTTTTGATTTAAATATGTATATAATTTATTACTATTACTATCTATTATTAAAGAATCATCATCACCAGCTCCCGAGAAATAACTACTTTTACCTGTTATATATTTATTTGAATCTAATGTAGGTGTTCCGTTAATTGTAGCATTTAGAACTAAACCATATGGAGAACTATTTAAACCAATATTAGTCGTATCATCAAACTTATACCAAGCAACTAAATTAGTTAATTCAATTGATTTAGCACCATCTTCTTCTACAATACTTGGTAAATGTTTTAAACCTGTTGTCTTATAACGTATTATTACAATACCTGAACCACCATTGCCACCATTTTTAGCACCACTACCTGATCCTCCAATTGTAGCACCACCACCTCCTCCACCGTAATTATTAGCGTCTATACCATCATAAGCAGTTAAAGTTGTAAATGTTCCATAACCACCACCATCACCTCCACCATATACACCATCACCTCCACCTCCTTTTGTATTAACACTACTATAATCTTCCGTGAATCCACCACCTCCTCCACCCCCACATACTTGTATTGAAGTTCCTGTTATATCCATTATTACACCATTTCCACCATTTCCACCACCTGATGATGTAGCATTTCCACCAATAGACCCCATACCACCACCTCCTCCTCCAAAATAATTTGCTCCGCCACTACCGCCATTATATCCTTTTGTTCCTACACCTACACTTCCTTGATATGTAGAACCTCCACCACAAGCACCACCTAATCCATTTGTCCCTGTTCCTGATTTTCCACCTGCACCACCTCCACCACCTATTGCTTCATATAGAACTGTTGTTCCTTCTAAAATAGCTGTTGTAATACCATTACCACCTGCTAATACTGCAATGTCGGTTGAATTACCAATTCCACCACTACCCCCTCTACCTACATTGATTGTATAAGTAGTTCCAGCATTTAAAGTAATACCTGTATTTAATTCATATTCACCAGCACCACCTCCTCCTGAAGCTCTTGTATATTCACCAGAACCTCCACCACCACCTCCTCCTCCAATTAAAACTATATCACATTCGGTTTCTTCTGGGAAATTAACAGTATATTCTGTTTGATTAGCAGTGCTTCCATCGTGTATAAAAGTTAAAACTTTATATTCAGCTATAGGATTTACTGTTTGTGTATCTGTTGAACTTCTTACAAAAACACACATACCACCATAGTCTTTTAGTATATTAGTTGTATCTGATGCTTGATTTTCTCCATAAACTTTTAATTGTGGGTCAGAATTATGGTCAGTAATAGTAATCCAAGGTTCGTGAGGAGAGCTTTCTCTACTATACCATCTGGCACTATATGGCGTTGAACTTGAAGAAGAACTTATTATAGGTCTTAAAGAATTATCATAAGTTCCTAAAACAGCTGTTTTTAAACATCTTAGCCAATATGTCATATCATGAGTAGAAAAAAATAGCTCATCATATGTTCCAAATGGAACCATAAACTCATTAGTATAATCGTAAGCCGTGCCTAATGAAGCAGATACTTCCATACTTGCTGTTGTAAAATAATTTCCAGAATACCATCTTCCCAAATTAGGTGGTAAAAATCTTACTAATCTCCACCCATTGACACCTGTAACAGTTTCGGCGTTATATTGTAATGTGTTTGTGGGGTCAGTATATAATGAATATGGTATTACTAATGTATGATGATTATATAAATTAGCTATTTCAGTAGCTGATAATGCTTTATCGTATATACGGAAATCGTCAAGGTAACCTTTGTATCTACTATTTACTGAAGCTCCATCTGATCTATTACCAATAACACAATATTCCATTTTACTAACTCCTAAAGGATTAGCAAAATTTGCGTTACTAACAATATTATTACCATTTAAATACATATTAAGCTTGCTGTTATTTGACAATGATATTACATAGTGGTTCCAATTATTATCAAATAATGTATCTGTTGTTGTTTTAATATATTCAGAACCAGAATATGATGTATATATAGTTCTAGTATAAACACCATTATTACTTACTGCGAATGAAATACCATTAGAAACATCCCATCTTTCTAATTTAATATAATAATTATTATTTTGCTGAGATGCTTGAAAATGAAATATTTTTGACCAATCATTTATTTGTGCTTCAGATTTCATCCAAAATGCAATCGTTAAATTAGCTGTTATATTTAGTGATGGAAGTGTTATTGAATCATCATAACCATCAAAATATGCCGAACTTCTTCCTGTTTTATATAAACTATTATTAAGTGTAATATTACCATTATTTGTTCCATTTTTACCATTACCACTACTATCCAATCCAATATTAGTTTCATCATCAAACTTATACCAAGCAATTAAATTACCACTAATAACTTCAGGATCACTTATTAATCCTTTAACAGTAATATTTGAAGATTCTACAGGATCTATAATTGTTGTAGTGGTTACAGTAGTTGTTCCACCACCACCTGATACACTTGATTTGCTAACTGGATGATAAGTAATTGTTGTGTCTGTTAAAGGATCAGTTCCTACATTATTAACTTTAAACTCTGATAATATTGATGGAGCAATATCGGTTATTTGATTTGCACCAATATAACAATATTGATCTTTAGGTAAATTAGCAAGTTTATTTATAATATATTTAGAAGCATTGCTATAGATACGTAGATCTGATATTTTCATTGGATTTATAAAGTTATCCACAATTGTTGCGGATTTATTAATATATAATGTTGTTTCAGTATCTACAATATCCACAGATGGTTTAGCAATTAATTTAGATTTATTTACATTATTTATATATATCTCTAATACACCATTAGATCTTACAAATAATAAGTTTTGCCATTTATTATCACGTTTTATTATTGTTGTTGCCTTACCATCCGACAATTCAAATACTAATTCTTGATTATCTACATATATCTCAAGAATATCTGGTATTGATAATAACGAAATATTCTCGGTATTATTCAAATAACACCATAAACTAATAATAAAATCAGTATTCAAGAAAGTAGTAGAACTTACTGTGGAATATAAATAGTTTTTATCAGAATGTTCATTAGTCATACCAGACCATTCATATGAATATGGTAAATTATATCCTGTAGTTCTTGTAATGGAATATTGTTGTCCTGAAGGACGATATTCTCTTAATGCTAATATACCTGCAGTTCCAGGTAAT
>Ga0181580_10001694_pt1 | contig 17747 bp, 10 predicted proteins | sample 071ome_23_FD_132413 | JGI IMG/M metagenome (GOLD analysis project Ga0181580, IMG submission 132413) | Coastal salt marsh microbial communities from the Groves Creek Marsh, Skidaway Island, Georgia - 071403BT metaG (megahit assembly) | ecosystem: Environmental > Aquatic > Marine > Intertidal... | reverse complement strand
TTGCGCTATTGGGTGGCCAATGCAGAGACGCATTTCTACATCATTGGCACGGTTGCCGGACCACATCCCTATCCTCAGATGGTCCGCGATTTCCAGTCGGTGATCGGCAAAGAGGCCCGTGAGCAGATTATGACCATGGAAGGCCGCCTCCCTGACACTATCATTGCCTGCATCGGTGGCGGCTCAAACGCGATGGGGCTGTTTCACCCTTTCCTTGATGACCGGTCAGTGAACATCTATGGCGTCGAAGCGGCTGGCAAGGGTATTCCGTCAGGCTTGCACGCCGCGTCGCTCACGGGAGGCACGCCGGGCGTTCTGCATGGAAACCGGACATATCTTCTGCAGAATGACGATGGCCAGATCATTGATGCACACTCAATCTCGGCAGGGCTTGATTACCCTGGCATCGGGCCGGAACATTCATGGTTGCATGATCAGGGCCGGGTCAATTATGTCAGCGCAACTGACGAGGAAGCTCTTGTCGCCTTCCAGCTATGCTCGCGTCTTGAGGGCATCATTCCGGCGCTGGAACCATCTCACGCACTGGCTTTCACCAGTACGATCATTGGCGATATGAACAAGGATGATATCGTAATCTTGAACATGTGTGGCCGCGGCGACAAAGACCTCGGCGCCGTATTGCCGATGCTTGAAGAACGCGGCTTGCTCTAGGAAGAAGGCCGACAGTTTTCTATTTGGAAAGACGAAAATAATGGGACGTATTGAATCGGCATTTGCCAGAGCAGAGGAACAAAAGCGCGGCACCTTGGGTGTTTTTGTCACCGCCGGAGACCCAGATATTGAAACCTCGGCGCGCATTCTTGACGCCGTGGCCGAAGCTGGCGCAGACATCATCGAATTTGGCATGCCCTTTTCCGACCCAATGGCCGATGGACCCGCGATCCAAGCCTCATCGCTTCGGGCACTGAAAGGCGGCATGACGCTGGCCAAGACATTGGAGATGGCAAAGGCATTTCGGCAACGCCACAGCGATACACCTCTGATTTTGATGGGGTATTTCAACCCGATCTATATCTATGGAACAAAAAAATTCCTTGATGACGCCGTTGCCGCCGGGGTTGATGGATTGATTGTTGTCGACCTTCCGCCCGAGGAAGACGAGGAACTGTGCCTGCCGGCAAAGGCTGCGGGTCTTAGCTTCATAAGGCTGGTCACACCTACAAGCGATGAAAAGCGGCTTCCGGCTGTTCTGGCCGAAGCAAGTGGCTTTGTTTATTATGTCTCCATCACCGGGATCACCGGAACCAAGAGCGCCGCAGGCGCCTCAATCGCAAAAGCCTATAGCCGTATCAAATCATTTACCGATTTGCCTGTGGTTACAGGATTTGGTATCCGCACGCCTGCCGCCGCCGCCGAAGCTGCAAGCCTGAGTGACGGCGCGGTTGTCGGCTCTGCCGTGGTGGATATTATCGCAGATGGCATCGCATCGGAGAATCCAGATCATGATGCCATTGTGCAAAAAATTGCCGCATTCGTGGGCGACCTTGCTACCGGCATTGCCGCCAGCAAGAAAGATTAACCAATTTTCACGGGGAGACGCATCGCATGAACTGGATCACCAATTCTGTTTTGCCAAAGATCAAAGCCCTTGTTCAGGCTGAAGACGTGCCCGATAACCTTTGGGTTAAGTGCAAAAGCTGTGGACAGATGATCTTTCACCGCGAGTTTGAGGAAGCCAATAATTGTTGTGCAACCTGTGGCAACCATGCCCCCCTCCCGCCTGAACAGCGTTTCGCAATGACCTTTGACGGCGGCAATTATGAACTTGTGTCGCTTGAGTCCATCAACGAGGATCCGCTGAAATTCCGTGACACGAGACGCTACAGTGACCGGTTGAAGGAAACACGCGCAAAGACCGGGCTGAAAGATGCCATCGCCGTGGCGCATGGTATGATTGGCGGCAAGCCCGCGGTCATTGCCGCCTTTGATTTCCGCTTCATGGGCGGTTCAATGGGCAGGCTTGTCGGCAATGGCATCATTGCCGCTGCAAAAGAAGCCGTCGCCAGAAAAGCGGCTCTGATCACGGTGCCATCGAGTGGTGGTGCGCGCATGCAGGAGGGTGTTCTTTCATTGATGCAATTGCCGCGCACAATTCTTGCCGTCGACATGGTTCGTGACGCTGGTCTGCCGCATATTGTTTTGCTTGCCCATCCCACAACAGGCGGTGTGACGGCATCCTTTGCCATGCTTGGTGATTTACAGCTGGCTGAGCCGGGGGCGATCATCGGATTTGCAGGGCGGCGGGTGATTGAGGAAACAGTGCGTGAGAAACTGCCGGAAGATTTCCAAACAGCAGAATATCTGCAGGATCACGGCATGGTTGATAGTGTCGTCAAGCGCAGCGAACAGCCTGCCTATCTCGCCAGAGTTCTTGGTTTCCTGATGGAACACAGCCCCGTGGGCAAGGTCGCCTGACGCCAAAAGGCGACCCGCACATCATGACAGACAGCACGACACAATCGGGCGATGCGCGCCGTGCGGCAAACGCCCTCGAACGGCTGGCCATACTCCATCCAAAGCTGATTGATCTCGGACTTGAGCGCAGCTTTGAACTGTTGGAGAAGCTTGGCAATCCACATCATCGCCTGCCGCCAACGATTCATGTCGCCGGGACCAATGGCAAAGGTTCGGTTATTGCCCTTATGCGCGGCATGGCAGAAGCCGCCGGCATGAAAGTGCATGTCTATGCCTCACCGCATCTTTGCCGTTTCAATGAGCGCATCCGGCTTGCCGGCGATCTGATAGGCGATGGCGAACTTGCCGACCTTCTTGAAGAGGTTGAAGCCGCCAATGGCGACACGCCTGTCACCTTCTTTGAGGTTACAACGGCCGCCGCGATGTTGGCTTTCTCACGACAGCGGGCAGATTTTTTGTTGCTTGAGACCGGACTTGGCGGTGCCTTGGACTCAACCAATGTTCTGACAAAACCAACCGCCACTGTTATCACTCCGATCGCCCGCGATCATGAGCATTTTCTTGGCAATGACATCGCCGGAATTGCTGGCCAGAAAGCCGGAATCATGCGTCCGGGAGTGGTCTGCTATTCTGCGCATCAGCTACCGGAAGCGGGCGAGGCAATTGCCCGCCACGCCCGAGAAGCAGGCGCCATTCTGCGCGTTGCTGGCATTGACTTCACATGGCAAACCCGTGATGACGGTGGCCTTGATCTTGACCTTGAAGGCCGCCGTTTCACCCTGCCAAAACCCGGACTTGTCGGTGCGCATCAGCTGGAAAATACCGGACTGGCCGCAGCCGCCATGCTGAGCGCCCTCTCCTCAGAAGCTGCTGATCTAGCGGTAAGGGGTGTTGCCAAGGCGATATGGCCGGGCCGTATCCAGCATCTCGACCATGGGGTCCTTGCCATTGATGCGGGCAAACATGATCTATGGCTTGATGGCGCGCATAACGCGCATGGGGCAACGGCCCTTGCCACAGCATTATCTGATCTGGGCGGCGACAAATGGCACATCATATGCGGTGCCCTGAATACGCGTAATCCTGCTGAATTTCTGGCACCGCTGGCCGGACTTGCGACAAGTGTGACCACGGTAGCAATTCCGGATCAGGTCGCCAGCCTGAGTGCCGCCGAATTACGCGACACCGCCATGGCCCTGGGCCTTAACGCTAAATCGGCACCATCACTTCGCGATGCCGTCAGAGACTTGGCAACAAAAGATGACAGCATGCCGATCATCATATGTGGGTCGCTCTATCTTGCCGGTCATGTGCTTACTGAAAACAAAACACCGCCGATTTGACCCGGCGGTGTGTTGCTTGCAACCACCCCAAAAGCGGGGCGCGGGACATACTATCCGATCGATTGGACAATCCAGCTTTCGAGCTGTGACTTCGGAAGAGCGCCAACTTTTTCAGCAATAACCTCGCCGTCGCGGAACAACAGCAAGGTCGGAATACCGCGCACATTGAATTGCTGTGGCGTCATTGGATTTTCATCGATGTTCAGCTTAACGATGGAAACCGCATCGCCATGCGTCTCAGAAATCTCTTCAAGTGCCGGGCCAATTGCCTTGCATGGCCCACACCATTCAGCCCAGAAATCAACCAGAACTGGTTTATCTGCCTGAAGTACATCAGTCGAAAAATCGCTATCTGTTGTCTTGATGGTGGCCATAGCCTGCTTCCTTTTTAAAAATGATATCTTGGTTTTAATAAAACCTATGTCCGGTATCCTGAGGCATCGCTCGCCAATAGGCAAGTGCGCATGGGCGAGTATATGTCCTACCCCCTGCACTTATGAATTTACCCTGATCAGTTCAAGTATGGACTCGCATTTTTCCATGGTGAAGGCATCAACCTTGCCACTCTCGGTCCAGACAAGCCAGCCATTGATTTCAAGGCCGGGATAAATCTGTGCCAACAGCGCCGCATAAAGCGCCATCTGCCGCTGGTAGCTTTGCGGCGCATCGCCTTCCGGGCGTATGCCGGTCTTGAAATCGGCAAAAAGCACAGAGCCATGATCAATTTGCAGCCGGTCAATTTGTCCGGCAACACCGCCAACCCCCTCAACAACACCATTTATCGGCACTTCCGCAAGCGCGTCAGGCGCGAACAAACGGGCAAGTGACGGATCCGCCATGGCCTTGATAACATCGTTGATAATGCGCTCGGCCTCATCCTGCCGAAGATCAGCATATTGCCCAATGACCGTTCTGGCGGCGGCGGCGCGCCTGTCCGGTGACACTGCGGGCAATATTTCAAACAAGCGATGCGCCGCTTGCCCGATCAAGCGGGCCTTGTTGACGGACGCTGACGCCGCCGAAGGGCGAGGGGCCAGCTGATCACTACCAACTTCAGAGGGACGGATTGGCCGCGATAGCCTTGGCTCAGCCGGTGCCTTGCGCAAGAGCCATTGCGGTATGGCTGTCTCTGTCTTGCGCGCGGGCGGCACGTCACCTTCATCATCAACAGCCGGCATCTCTCCGACATGATGCAGGACAAGCCGACCATCATCTTGCGTAACGACATCATCCATGTCGCCAAGACATTTACGCAGCAGCATATAGTCACTGTCATTCGGATTTCGTGCTGCCGAGCGCCAACCGCCAATGACCAACCCTTCTCGCGCCCGCGTCAGAGCCACATATAGCAAGCGCATATCCTCTTCATGCCTTCGCTGTTTTGCCGGTTCCTTCGCCTTGGTCAGAAAATCCGGCCGCCAAGCGTAGCCTTGTGCCCAATAGACAAAGCCGCTGTCCTCATCCTTGCAAAGCGGGTCCGACGGCACCCGTGCTGCCAGCATATCCGGCAGGAACACAACAGGTGCTTCCAGACCTTTTGCACCATGGATTGTCATGATCCGCACGGCATCAAGGCCTTCGGTTTCGAGATCACGCTTGATCTCGCCACCCGTTGCCCGAATGGTTGTGAGGAACTCGGTCAGCGAGCCCCCGCCCGCATGACCGAAATTTTGTGCCAAGGTCAGGAAATGGTCCAGCGATTCATCTACCGCTTTGCCAAGCCGCCCGCGAAATGCGGCGCGCCCGCCCGTATCCAAAACAAGGCTATAGAGGGCATAGACCGACATTCTGTCAGCCGATCTGCAGATTACCTCAAGCCGGTCGGCAATCTTGCCAATTTTGCTGTCGCTGCCAAGATGCCTCATCACTGCGGCATATAAGGTTGAATTGCCCCGCCCCGTTGCAAGATCAAACAGCGTCTGTTCATCCATTTCAAACAAAGGCGATTTCAAAACAGCGGCAAGCTGAAGATCATCCTCGGGCAGAACAATCACATCACCGAGTGCCAGCAAATCCTGAATTTCGATCTGCGATTCAAGGCGCATCCGGTCAGCGCCTGCAACCGGAACACCCGCACGGCGCAGCGCGGCCAGCAATTGCTCGAAATAGCTGCCGCGTTTGCGCAACAATATCATCACATCGCCCGCCGTCATCATTCGGCCATCGGCAAGCTGGCGCGTCCCGATCCAATCACTGATCATCCCGGCTATCACTTGTGCGGAAAGCGCGCTGGCACCTGTTGCCGAAGCAATTTCCGGCGGGGTGAACGCCTCCAGAGCCGCCGGCGTCTCATCCACCTCGATCACCGGCAGCAATTCAACAAAGCCGCCTTTGCCCGTGTCGGTAACCTCATGTATGGCAAAATCCTCAATGCCCTCGCGGTCCTTGATCGCCGCATTCACAAGGCGCAATACCGGCAGGCTTGAGCGAAAAGAAACCGACATGGAAATCTCGCGGAACAGTCTTTCACGCGCGCGCGCCCGATCCGCAAAGCGGGCTCTGCTGGCACTCATCACGCGCGGATCGGCACCCTGAAATGAAAAGATTGACTGTTTGAAGTCGCCCACCGCAAACAGTGTCCGGGCAGGCCCCTCTTTCCCACTTTCCGGCTGGTCATCGAAGAATTCCTCACTCAGCCGGTTCAGTAACTGCCATTGTGCGGGGCTGGTATCCTGCGCCTCATCAATCAGCATATGCTGAATACCGTTATCAAGTTTCCATGCCACCCATTGAGCGGCATCACTCTGTTCCAGCAATCTGTTGGTCACCGCGATCAGATCGTCGTAATCAAGCAACCCCTGCGCCCGCTTGAGCATCGTATATTCCTGCTGAAACGCCATGCCGAAACGATACAGCGCAACGGTAAACTCGCGGCATCGCTGTTCTGCGCGTGCCATCATATGTGGATCAAGAACCGCCTGAATTTGCCGTTGCACATCGTCACAAGCGGGAAAAACTTCGCGGATATCCTTGTTCGAAAGCTGGCTTCTGGGTTGGCCAGCGCTGAACAAGGCGTCAACAAGAAGATCAATTTTTTCCACCCGGCCCAGATCATCTTCGGCAAGCCAGGCATCCATCTGGGCACTTCGGCCGATATGTGATTTTACGCCTGACTCGCGCAACGCCTGCGCCACTGCCCGCAACCCCTCAAGATCAATCATAGTGATGGCAGCTGCGAATTGATCATCAAGATTGCCCGCTTCGCCAAGCCCCAGATGCTCCGTGAAATGGGCTTCGAGCCTGTCGCCGAGATCAGCCGCACCAAGGCGTGTCTCGTTCTGCACAAAACTGGCAAGCACATCGCGTAGCTGATCCTCATTGATCTGTTCGGCAAGTCGCATCACCGCGCGGTTGATATCAGGGTCGCTGGTCCGCATCACCGCCGCCCGTGCTGCCGCCCGAAGGGATTCCTGTTCGGCCTCATCGGCCAGGCTGGTATGTGGTGCGATGCCGGCCTCAATCGGAAACCGGCCGAGGATCGACTGGCAAAAGGAATGCACGGTCTCAACCCTTGGCCCCTGGTCGTTATCAAGAATTTCAGCAAACAGACGGCGGGCGCGGGCAAGGACATCCTGTGATGGATTCGCCATCCCTCTTTCGGCCAGCTCATCACGTAAGTCTGCTGTGGACACCACGGCCCAGCGGGCAAGCTGGCGGGAAATACGGTTGCGCATTTCGGCGGCGGCGGCCCGTGTATAGGTCACGCACAGAATGCCATCGGCCACCGCCCCCTCCAGCAACAGGCGAAGCACACGATCTGTCAAAACCTTGGTCTTGCCGGTTCCGGCGTTGGCCGAAACAAACGCCGATGACGCCGGGTCAGATGCAAGCGCCTGTGTTTTGCTGGCCTTTTTTACCACCTCATTCATGCCATGACCTCACTCATGATCATCCTCGGCCTGCCATTCGGCAACGCGGGCGAGATGCTTGTAAGGTGAAAAGGGCAAGGCATATTTACGATCTGGCTCGCTGGCATAGGCGGTTTCAGGGTCGTCAAACTGGGCCACCAGTCTGGCCAGCAATGCCAATGTGCTATCGGGCGTCCAGTCCGTTGGCATCATATTTGTCTGTGTCGCAATTTGTCCCTTGCGCCCGGTCAAATGCCAATATTCCATACTGGTGACCTGTCCACCGGACACAGCATCAAAACCACCACCGGCAGCAATGACTGATTCCACAAGAAGCTGTGTGCGGCGACCTTCGGCGACCTGTTTGCGAGACGGAATACCACCTGTTTTATAATCGATGATATCCAGCCCGCCCTCTTTATCCTGATCGATCCGATCAGCGCGCGCGGTAAAAATCACCTCGCCAGCCGGACCATCAAGGGCCAGCCGGCCTTTGATCTCGGCATAGCTTCTGGCAAGTGTTTTGCGGCGGTCCTGTTCCTGTGTGATGAACCATGCCGCCACAGTCATAAAGCGTGGCCACCAGAAATATTGGACGCTTGCATGGTGCCATTGCGTGGCAAAGACTGTCCTGCCAATGTCTTCCAGCTCGCCAAGCGCGTTATCAGGCAACATCCCATCAGGAAATTTCTTGATGAACAGGGCAAGCGATTCATGCACCAAATTGCCACGCAGGGCCGCATCGGGCAATCGATCCAGTGGATCAAGCTGTCGAAGCCGCAGGATCTTCTTTGCATAGATGTGATAGGGATCGGCAATCCAGCTGTCTATTTCGGTTGCCGAAAACTGGCGTGGACGCATCGCCACCGGCGGCGTGGGCATAGGTCGTGTGATCGGCCGCAAGGGTGGTGTTGGCGTCAGACGGGCCATCCAGTCAAGGCGCGTTGATCCATCATTCAGTACCGCACCGAGGCCAAGTGATGTAAGCACGGCCTCAAGGCGCTGCAGCCAACGGCTTGGCGTGGTTGCCGCATCCTCCTGACGCAAAGCCCTTGTGACAATGACTTCCGGCGCACAGATCGCCATATAGACGTCATGTGCACTAAGCCCGGTTCGCCAGTTCCATGGCGGCAAGCCAACAGCCTGGCGCATTTCCCCATTCATCCATGGATCTGCCGCTGGCCGCGGCGGCCAATTACCCTCATTAAAGCCAGCAATGATCAATCTGTCAGCAGTCTGCATGCGGGCCTCAACAGAACCAAGAACTGCCAGCCGCGGATGCAACGGCCATTGCCTTCGCACCGGTGTCTGGGCAAAGAGCTGGGCCAGAATTTGGGGAAATTCCGCCGGATCAACACCAACATCACCTGCCTGCGTACCAAGGTCACGCATCACGGCGGCGGCGGCCTCACCGTCAAAATCATCCCATAGATGCCGGGCACCATCATCGCTGTCCTGGGTACCATCCGCATTCATTGACTGTGCGGCAAGACGCTCTGCGGCGATTGCCACTGCTGAGGCGAGCGTTGCCAGCGGCGGCGCACCAGCACCCCACAATCTTGTCACATCGCCAAGCGGTGCAGCGATATGCGCCGTAACAAAATGCGCTAAATCGGGGTCATCTTTGACCGCCTGATGCAGGCCGGACAGACCAGCTGGTGGACGATGCCCGCGAAGTGCCACACGCTCCAAACGTCGGATCTTTGTCCGAAAATCTGCAGGCGCAAGGCCGCCGGCTGCCAATGGGTGTTTCAGCAAGGCTAATAAAGGAACCGGCGCAAAATTGGCCGCCAGCGCGTTTGACAGCAATTGCAAAAACCAGCCTGCCGGACATCGCGAAAGCGGTGTTCCCGCCGAGTCATCAACATGGATATCCCAACGGCGCAGCGCCGTGACAACAGCTTCGGCAAGGGTTCTGTCCGGGGTGATCAAGGCGGCTGTTTTACCGGGCGTCTCCAACGTCTCCCGGAGCGACAATGCGACAAGATTGGCCTCTGACTGCATGTCGGGGCAGTTGATGATTTCCAGCCCCTGCAGACAATCTGCGCCAAGCTCAGGTCTTTCCGCGGCAAGTTGGCGCCACCGCGATGTCATCTGCGCCGGGGCAAAGACCTCACGCATCAATTCGCGTCTGGCAGTGGCGACAGGATTTGCATCTTCGCACCCCGGCCATGGCCGCACAGTGTCTGCACTCAAATCGAGATGCGCCAGCAGCCGTGCAAGTTGATGCTGCGGGTGGCCGGCATCCTCAATAATTGCCGACCAGTGATGATCCGCGTCAACGTCAAGGCCCGGCAACACGACATGCCCGCGCGGCAGTTGCGATACGCAGCCAATCAAATCACGCGTTGACGCAAAGGTACCAGTCGAGCCGGCAATCACCACAAGTCCCTGCGGCGGGTGTGCCTGCCACGCCTGCAGCCGCAATCTGGCAAGCCATTCACGTCTGGCGGCAAGATCCATAACCCCCTCAGCTGCCAGAATATCCGGCCAACGATCGATCAGGATATTGAGCAACTTCAAAATGTCCTGCCAATGCTGAGAAAAGCGGCTTGGCAGAAGATCACGCAGATCTCCAACATCAGCCCCGACAGTTGCCAATTGATCAAGCAAATCACCAAGCGAGCGGGCAAGCATCATCGCCTGCCCAAAGCTGGGCTTCTGGCCTCCCAGCGCAAAGCCTTCAAGCAACCGCGCCAGATGCATCTGCCGGCGCAGCGGGTTGATCGCCGGCGGCGGCATTGAATCTATGCCGGATAGGGCAGCGGGATCATTGGACAAGGCCGCAGTCATGCCCGGCTCGTGATCCTGCAAGACAGGATCATCAGCCTCAACATCACCAATGGGCACCATCCGCGGCAACAACATCGCTGTCTCGCCATTGGCCTCCAAAAAGGCGAGGCGCAGGGCACGCGCGGCACGGCGCGACGGCAGCAAAACAATCGCCCGTGCAAGATCACCCGGATCCGTTGCAAGCGATTTCAACCCGTCAACAAGGGCCGCGGCAAAAGGAACACCTGCCGGAATTGTGTATATTGAGCGCGTGGGTTGGGAGGCGGTCTCGGGCATGGGGAAAGTATAAAAGCAAAGCCTTGCAAAGGCGAGACCAGTCAGATGCGGTGAATGTTCTGCTCTTTAAATTGTGATAAGCCCGGACAGCCGCGCCTGCCAGCTTTCAGGCCCGTCCAGCGTGACGCGCCGCTGGCTCTCGTCACCATCGGTCATTGCCAGTCTCACTTTCAAGGCGGTAGCGGGAAGATAAGATCCAAGTCGCTCTGGCCATTCGATCAGACAGATCGAATCAACAAAAGCATCCTCAATGCCAAGAGCAAACGCATCCTCCGGTGTCTCCAGCCGGTAGAGGTCGAAATGCAGAAGCTGCGGCAATGCCTTGGGCTCATATGTCTGCACAAGTGTGAATGTCGGGCTGGGGATATCATCCTCATCCGGACATAAATGGCGAATGATAGCTCGCGCCAATTCCGACTTGCCGACACCCAACCCCCCTTCGAGGGCAATGATGTCGCCCGCCTGCAGGTGATTGGCCAAAAAAAGACCCAGCCGCTGTGTCGCGGCCAGGTCATCAAGTGATAGCAAAGCAATCTGCATCGATATTCTAATAGCGGTATTGTTCGCTCTTGAACGGCCCTTGCTGCTCAACACCAATATAGTCAGCCTGTTCAGGCTTCAATTTGCTGAGAACAGCACCGACCTTGTCCAAATGCAACGCGGCAACCTTCTCATCGAGATGGCGCGGCAGCGTATAGACCTTGTTCTCGTATTTGCCACCCTCATTCCAGAGTTCCATCTGCGCCAGAACCTGATTGGTAAATGATGCCGACATCACAAATGACGGATGCCCGGTCGCACAGCCAAGATTGACCAGTCGGCCTTTGGCCAGCAGGATCATCCGCTTGCCGTCAGGGAATTCAATCTCGTCAACCTGCGGCTTGACCTCGCTCCATTTCATGTTGTTAAGCGCCGCCACCTGAATCTCATTGTCGAAATGGCCGATATTGCAGACGATCGCGCGATCTTTCATCTCGCGCATATGGTCAAGGGTGATGACATCGCGGTTGCCTGTTGCGGTGACAAAGATATCGGCCTTTGGTGCGGCCTGCTCCATCGTCACAACTTCGTAACCTTCCATCGCCGCTTGCAGCGCACAGATCGGATCAACTTCGGTGACCATGACTCTGGCTCCACCCTGACGCAATGAAGCTGCAGACCCCTTGCCCACATCACCATAGCCAGCGACCACGGCCACCTTTCCGGCAAGCATCACATCAGTTGCGCGGCGCAAACCATCAACCAGAGATTCGCGGCACCCATAGAGGTTGTCGAATTTTGACTTTGTAACAGAGTCATTCACATTGATCGCCGGAAACGGCAGACCACCAGCTTCGGCCAATTGATACAACCGCAAGACACCGGTTGTCGTCTCTTCTGACACACCTTTGATGGCGTCCCGCTGACGGGTAAACCAGCCCGGGCTTTCTGCCAGACGCTTTTCCAGCTGCGCCTTCAGGAAAGTCTCTTCCTCGCTGGCGGGGTTGGCAAGCACTGTTTCTCCGGCTTCGGCGCGAGCGCCCAACAGGATATACATGGTCGCATCGCCACCATCATCAAGAATCATATTGGCGGTGCCACCATCTGACCATTGGAATGTACGATCAACATATTCCCAATATTCGGCCAGTGTTTCACCCTTCTTGGCAAACACAGGCACGCCTGTCGCAGCGATAGCCGCAGCGGCCTGATCCTGCGTTGAATAAATATTACATGATGACCAGCGCACATCAGCGCCAAGTGCGGTCAATGTCTCAATCAACACTGCTGTCTGCACCGTCATGTGAAGACAGCCAGCAACACGCGCGCCTTTCAATGGTTTTTTTGCACCAAATTCATCGCGGAGCGCCATCAAACCTGGCATCTCGCTCTCGGCAATTGAGAGTTCCTTGCGACCCCAATCGGCGAGGCTAATGTCGGTGACTATATAATCTTGAGACATGATCTTTTCCTATCTAATCCGGCTGGTCTGCGGTGTAGCAAAATTGCAGGCAGGTTAAAAGCTTTAAAAACGGGGCATGTTGGCGCTGGCAAGCTCAGGCCGGGATGTCTAATTCGCGGTGATGAAGATCGATCTCATGCCCGCGCTTGCGAAGCCAGGCTGCGATTGTCTCAGCCGCCCAGACTGATCGATGCTGCCCACCGGTACAGCCAAAGGCGATGGTCACCGCAGGCCGACCCTCACCAGCCATCCGGTCAAGCATGATTGACAGCATGTCCTTGGCATGCCGCATGACCGCCTGCGCAGCGTCATCCTGCGCAAGATAGGCGTCTACCTCCTTATCGCGGCCTGTCTTTTCACGAAGCTCCTCAATCCAATGTGGATTGTCAGCAAATCGCATATCAAGCGCAATATCCGCCTCTTCGGGCATACCATTCCGATAGGAAAAACTGATCACTGAAACCGGAATTTGCGCACGCAGAGGCGCGCCGAGGCCTGATAAAAGAAGACGGCGCATGTCAGCTGGCTTGAGACCGCTCGTATCAATATGCAGATCGGCAAAAGACTCGATCTCGGCCATCCGCTGGGCATCGGCGCTGATTGCATCCGCAAGACTCAAATTTGATCCCAACGGATGCTGGCGACGTGTGGCATTGAAGCGCCGCATCAGATCGCGGTGCGCCGCACTCATGAAAACGACCTTGCAGCTGCTACCGAATTTTTGCCGCAGATTGGTGCCCAACCTGTTCACCGCCTGCGGGGTAAAGCCCGATGTGCGGGCATCAAGCCCCACGGCGAGCTGGCGGCCGGCGGTCTCAACCTCCATTGCAACCAACTGGTCAATCAGGGCAAGCGGAATATTATCCACCACCTTGATCCCCTCATCCTCAAGAAATTTCAGGGCGGAAGACAGCCCCGCACCCGAGGTACCGGTAACGATAATCAGCTTTGTCGAAAACCCGATGTCTGTCATGTTTTTAGCTTATCACGGAATCAACATGATATGTAATCATTGCACAAACAACGCATACCATGCGCCACTCACGCAGATATTTTTGCATCTGCCAACGGCAGTGACATGGAAAAACAGGCGCCGTCACGGTTGCTGGCAACCAGATCGCCGCCATGTCCACGCATGATTTGTCTGGCGATTGACAGGCCAAGACCGGAATGCTGACCAAAGGCTTCTTGCGTCGGCCGCTCTGTATAAAATCTGTCAAAGACAGCATCCAGCCTGCCCGGAGGAATGCCCGGACCTTGATCCATAAACTCGATAATCGCCATCCGGTCCGCATCATTGCGCATCAGCTTGATGGTGATCTCGCTGTCGCGCGGGGCAAAGGACAAGGCATTGGCCAGCAAATTGTCCAAAACCTGAACAATACGGCTGTCATGGATCAGGGCTGGCACCTCGCCATCACGGCCATCAGGCAATGTGCAAACCAGTTTATGTGTGTCGATCGTCGCCTGACGTGTCTGCACAAAACTCTCAATCAGTTTGCCAAGATCGACAACCTCACCAGTTTGCGAGGCGATTTCATTGTCGACACGACTGGCCTGTGAAATGTCCGAAATCAACCGGTCAAGGCGGGCCACGTCCTTCAAGATCACATCCATCAATTTGCTTTGCTGATCGGGGTCACCGATATGGCTGATGGTCTCTGCTGCACTGCGCAATGACGAGAGCGGATTTTTAAGCTCATGCGCCACATCTGCGGCAAATCCGGCGGTGGCGGCCATGCGTTGCTGCAATTCGTCGGTCAGATCAATCAACGACTCTGATAACCGGCCAATTTCATCACGCCGTTTTGGCAAGCGCTGGATCCGCGCCGAAAGATCCCGGCTTCGCCGCAGCGTTTCGGCCTCATTTGCAAGATGCGTGATCGGCACGGTGATTGATCTGGCGAGATAGACGCTAAGACCAATTGTAATCAAAAGCACACCGGCGAAAAGCTGGATGAACGCCATATTGACCTGGGCAATCTCTTTTTCGATTTTGCCGCCGCTTATCGACACCAGCAATGCGCCGCGCACCAGCCGCAAATCCTGAATTGGCACGGCCACGGACAGCACCATATTACCCCGCCTGTCGCGCCGTAATTGCCGCGTTGGCTCGCCCATGAGGGCCTTTACGACCTCGGCATAATTATCCGCATGTTGGCGGGCCCTTTCACGATAGAGCGGCAGTTCATAATCATCGCCAAGCATCGCAGCGGCCCGAAGCATAACGGCATTCATCCGTTGTTGCGCCTTGATCCACCAGCTTTCACCGCGCTTTCGGGTCAGACTTGCCCCGCCAACCAAACCACCACGGGCTGCCGTATCAGCAAGAAGGCGTCCATCTGGCTGAAACACTCTTGCCCGCAATTCCGTGCCATAGCCGACAAGCGGCAAAAGATGGTTCATCGTTTCCGGCGACAATTGCCTGCGGGCCACGCCGATATCCCTTTCTGCTTCGGCAAGCGCAAGCGATCTGGCAAGGGTGAAGCTTTGTCGTTCAAGGGCGGTAAATTCCGAGCTGATCAGCGTTGTGCGATATTGATCAATGCTGAAAATGCCAACAACAAACAATAGCAAGGGCACCAGCATGATCACCATGATCCGCGTACTCAGAAGGCTCATCCTGAAGCGCATACGGACCACCGGTCGCCAGCGCCGCAAGCGTGTTACCCACGCAGAAATTTTTGATGTGTCTGCTGCCGATTCCAAAATAACGGGCTTTCCCCACCGTGACGTGCGATATCGTCAACCAGATCCGTTCTCAGGCGGTGCGATATCTGTAACCAATGCCATATAGCGTTTCGATATTATCAAAATCCTTGTCATGCGCACGAATTTTACGACGAAGCCGCTTTATGTGGCTGTCGATGGTACGGTCATCGAGAAAAATCGACTCACCATAGGCCGCATCCATCAATTGATCCCGGTTTTTGACCATGCCCGGCCGGGCGGCCAATGCCTGAAGGATCAGAAACTCTGTCACCGTCAGCTTCACCTCATCACCCTTCCAGCTACACAGATGACGATCCGGATCCATCAGCAATTCACCCTGACGGACAACATTCGGGCCTTGCGACTGCATACCACCGTCTGATGCCCGCCGAAGCACCGCCCTGATGCGGGCAAGCAATAATCTTTGCGAGAACGGTTTGGTGATATAGTCATCAGCGCCCATGCCAAGACCAAGAGCCTCGTCAAGTTCATCATCCTTACTTGTCAGGAAAATGACCGGCAATTGTGATGATGTGCGAATTTTCTGAAGAAGTTCAATACCGTCCATGCGGGGCATCTTGATATCGAAAACGCCAAGATCAGGCGGGCGTCGGCCAATACCCTGCAACGCGGCCTCACCATCATGGTAACAATCAACCTCAAAGCCTTCAGCTTCGAGCGTCAATGCCACAGATGTCAGGATGTTCTGATCATCATCGACCAGTGCGATACGGTTTGCCATGGATCCCTCTCCTTTTTCCTCACCCCAGAAAAGCGTGTCTGTCAGCCACTGGCACCCCAATCAAATACAAGGTTACCCATGTGAAAAGACGCCACAAACGAACCGGGCAAAACCATCATCAGAATCAGGCTCGCTTGCTCGTCGACACATAATCTGCCGAGCAAACTTGGCTAATCTAGGGCAGCAATCTGCCCGATTTGCCGCAAAGCTGCCGCAATCCGATGATCAATGCGCCTCTGCCCAACTGTCGGCAACACCGGCTTCCACAACGAGAGGCACCGCAAGTTCCAACACCGGTTCGACTGCCTGCGCCATCACGGATGTGATCACGGGTACGGCCACATCGACCTGATCGTCAGGCACCTCAAAAATCAGTTCATCATGAACCTGCAACAGCATATCCGCCGGGATGCCGGCAGCGGCCAGAGCCGCCGGAAGACGAATCATCGCCCGCTTGATTATATCGGCAGCGGTGCCTTGGATCGGCGCATTGATGGCTTGGCGCTCGGCAAAGCCACGGGCTGCTGGATTACTACTTTTGATCCCACTGATATGGATACGTCGGCCAAACAGCGTCTCGACACATCCTGTTTCACGGGCACTGACCTTGATTTGCTCCATGTAATTCTTGATGCCGGGGAAGTTCTCGAAATAGGCGGCGATGTAATCACGCGCCTCGCCTTGCCGGATACCGAGCTGACGCGCCAAACCAAAGGCCGAAATGCCATAGATGATACCAAAATTGATTGCCTTCGCACGGCGCCGTGTTTCGCCATCCATCTCGCCAAGCGGCACGCCGAACACCTCGGAGGCGGTACGGGCATGAATATCAGCGCCAGCATGAAAGGCATCGATCATCGTTGTTTCATTGGCCACATGCGCCACCAGTCGCAATTCAATCTGTGAATAATCGGCTGAGACAAGCTTATGGCCCGGGGCGGCAACAAAGGCCGTGCGGATCTGGCGCCCTTCAGCGGTACGGATCGGAATATTTTGCACATTCGGATCAGATGATGACAAACGCCCGGTCGACGCCCCGACCATTGAAAATGACGTGTGAACACGGTTTGTCTCGGCGTTGATACACTCGACCAGCGCATCGGCATAGGTTGATTTGAGTTTGGCAAGCTGTCGCCAATCCAGAACCTTTGTGGCGATCTCAACCCCATCGGCGGCCAGATCCTCAAGCACATCAGCCGACGTTGAATAGGCACCTGTCTTCGCCTTCTTGCCGCCGGGCAGCCCCATCTTGCCAAACAGAATTTCACCAAGTTGCTTTGGCGAGGCGATGTTGAACTCCTCGTCAGCAAGCCTGTGAATTTCAGTCTGAAGCACATCCAGCCGCGCGGCAAAATCATTCGACATGCGGGCCAAAATGGTACGGTCAACCGTGATGCCGTAATTCTCCATTTGCGCCAGCACCGGGATGAGTGGGCGTTCCAGCCTTTCATAGACTGAAACCAGCCCCTCACCAGCCAGACGCGGCTTTAACAGCTGCCACAGCCGCAGAGTGATATCCGCATCTTCTGCGGCATAATCCAGCGCATCTTCTGGCGCGATTGCGCCGAACGATACCTGCTTTGCACCACGCCCGCAGACATCCTCATATTTGATCGTCTGGCGATCCAGCCAGTGCCCGGCCAGATAATCCATCG
>Ga0181580_10001683_pt1 | contig 17778 bp, 19 predicted proteins | sample 071ome_23_FD_132413 | JGI IMG/M metagenome (GOLD analysis project Ga0181580, IMG submission 132413) | Coastal salt marsh microbial communities from the Groves Creek Marsh, Skidaway Island, Georgia - 071403BT metaG (megahit assembly) | ecosystem: Environmental > Aquatic > Marine > Intertidal... | reverse complement strand
CCTTTTCTTCCCCTTCTTCTTCCTCTTCTTCATCGATAATATCGGGTTCTGGACCCACCATATCTTCATAATAGTCATGGTAATAATCTTCAGCATATAGCTTATCCTCTTCTTTCTCAATGGCGTCTCTCAATTCTTCTGATATTCCACGGGGCCTTGGCTTCTCCGGCAGCATGTGATCTAGCTTCATGCCGTGCAATCTTTCGTCTATTTTATCTTGTTCACCACCATGATCTGAGAATTGCCCCTTTACCATGTCGGTAAATATTTCAAGGATGTACACTCTCGACGCTAAATCCTTAAGGTCTTGAGATCTTAATTTATCTTTATTTTTTATTGTAAATAAAAGTGGATGATTAGGAATTCTGCCACCTGCATTAATTTGCATAAATAGCTTTTGAACAAGTGATTTATACTTCTTATGTAAATCAAGCGATATAATATCCTCTATTGTTGTCCCCCATATTCCAACTGGTATTAGATCTTTATAATTTTTCTTAAGATGTTCGTCTAAAAGTATTTCTATCGGATCAATCGCAATAATTGAATCTATAACCTTATCCTCTAAGTCTGGATATACCTCGTTCCATCCCATCGAAAAATAAGCTGCAGGAGAATAGTTGAGCAATGCATTTTCTGCTGCAGGCCTCATTACTTCGTAAAGCTCCTGCTTTCCGCCATCATAAAGATTTGCAATATTATCCAGATGACTTCGATTTGCCAAAGGGTTATTTAAATAAAGAATACTTTTATCATTAAGAGAAAGAGCCTTTTCAAAATTCTTTTTAATATTAGCTTTAATTTCAAAAAACTCGTCATCTGTATAGTACTCTGGATTATCAGCATAATTGAGAAGCTCGCTAATTGTAAGCGGCTGAACCCTCCATTCACGCCCACGATAACTTTTTCGCTCCTCCTCCTGCTGCCCAGTAGAGCCGTACTCTATATTTTTTAAAACTGTATATAAGTATTCTGGGTTACTTTCTAATAATTGAGATCGTAGATATAGCTCATATTCGCCTCCATCAATAAGTCTTTCTGCTTCCATTTTTCTATATTTCTCTCTAATATGATGGAATGGATAGTCGTCCGATAGGTTTAGGCCATCATGATGATATACTACATCAGTTGACCAATATTCTGAACCTCTATCAAAAAACCATTTTGCAGCGTACTCTACGGTATCTTCTCTCACATTTTTATCTTCTAAAAAGTAGCGAACAAGCTCTTCGGCCTGCCATTCCATATCTTGGGCCTCCAGCAAGGCCAATTGCTGCTCCAAAGCTTCTGGAGTTGTACTTCTTTTTATTTGCTCAAATTTAGTCTCATCCCTTCCGTCCAGATCTCTTTCTATAGCACTAAAAACATCGTCAGCCTCATCTCCGAGATAATTTCTTATTTCTATTTCACTTATATTATGATTCGCCTTATCTACTGTAGCGTTTTGATCTGTAAGCAAAATTGGTTTGCCATCTTTTTTCACATAACCTATGGATATTTTCTCTAAATTCTCAGCATTGCGTCGGGGCGCATATCGTCTACTATATCTTGAAACGGGGCGAGTATCATTATGTAATTTATCATATTCTTTAATTGCTTTGTCGTTTTTCGATATTAAGTAATAAAGGTATATACCATCGCTACTATAGCGCTCAAACATATTCCCCTCTAAGTAAGAGGTACACCAAACAGTGCCCTGCGCCCACCATTGCGAAGACATGGTTGTTCCGGACAAAACAACGGTAAAATTATTTGAGTCATAAATGGTGTCTGTATTCTTGGGATCTAGTGCGTGATTCTTAATGCTGTAAAGATAAGCACTCTTGGAAGCAGTTCCAAGTCCATCTATAGAGCCTCTAAGGTGAGACATGTTTCTAAAACTTTCTAGAGGAGCAAGATCCTCCTTGTTTCTATCCCAAATTTTTATAGCAGTTATAATTTCAAACATGGGATCTTCTTCGTCATTCATAAGAACTTTTATTGCCCATGGATAATTCTTTTTTGAAATGTCTGATTGCTCAAGCTCAAGAAGCTCCGCCTCCTGTTCCGCGCCCAGGAGTTCAAGAAGCTCTTTTGGAATTAGATTAGATTTTTTAAATCTTTCTAAAGCGGTTTCTTGTTTTTCTTTAGGCTTTCCTTTTAGAGTCGAAATTACATCCTCTAAGGTTTTGCCCGCCAGAAAGCCTATTAGGTTAGCCTCTTCTAATTTTTCAGTTCCTTTGAATTTATTATAATAACCAACCGATACAGATGCAGCCTTGCCCTTATCTTCTGGAAAAGCTTCCATAAAAATGCTTTTAACCTTATTTTTGGTTCTTGCAATTTTTATAATATTATGCACCATCCAGGCATCTTCGTAAAGAGCCGCAGACATAAGGAATGAGCCTAATTTTTTCAGCTTGTAGTTATAATGATTTTCCATTGCCTAAATTATACCTTAGAAAATTTAATTAGCGCGAAACTCGCGCTACTATGCCCCTCAAGGGGTCTTCGCATCATTTGCGACTTCTTCCTCAGCCTCATCATCCAGAAGGCTCATAGCCCCCTCTGAGGCGATTTTATTCAGCAAATGATCAATAACGTCAGCATCCTTGGTAAGGCCAAGTCTGTCCAGCTTATCTGACAGTAAGACTAATTCTTTTTTTAAATTCATTTTTTCTTCCCTTTTTTCTCTTCAATTTTTTCTATAGCCTTATCCAGCTCTTCCCACTCCATGTAGTAATAGGGAGAAACCCAAATAATATTATCAATTAGGGTTGGTACACCAAATGGCTTATCAATACTTATAGCAAATAATATCCCAATAAACTCTCCATTTCTAGAAAATATAGATGCACCAGAAGAGCCCTTCCATGCTACAGAATTTATCAGAATAAATTCTTCTTCGAATCCGGCAACCCTACCTCTTGAGGTCAACACATCATGCTTAGCGGGGTGGCTAGAGAAAAATACCTCTAAGTCTATTAGGTTTTTTAAGTTAAAGCCCCTCATCTTGAAGGGTATAGGCTTTATCGTGTTAAATCCCTCTATTGATAGAACAGCAAAATCTAATTTTTTATCTATGTAGATTAACTTTGCAACCTTCTTTTCTCCATATATATTTTGAACTAAATAAGGATAGTTTTTTCCAAAATCTGCAACGTGAGCAGCTGTAAATACAACTGTTTTGCCTTTATAGTCAAACAAGGTTCCTGTGCCATGGCCATTCATCCCAAATAATATTCTTACCGTTGCAAGCCTGGCCTGTTCCTCAAACGCATTTAACTTGACCATTTCAAATTCATACTTTGAATTAGAATCTACAGATCTATCGCCACTACCTGCCGGGAACATTATAATAAAAGATAGCCCACAAACTAAGGCTAGCAATAAAAATAGTCTACTTATTGGATTTTTCATTTATTCCGCAACCTTCACAAGCCATGCGAGCAGGCCCATTAAAAATTGTACGGCTATAAATACTCCAATAGCCTTTGTTTTAAAAGCATTTAAATCAGCAACAGTTTGTACCAATTCTTTTAGCTGAGTAGGTGAAGCTACATCATCAATCTTTAGCTTCCACTCTCTAAGCTCGTTAACTCGATCTTCTTTTGCCTTTAACTCTGTTATATCGGACTTCAGCCCCTGTATTTCAGAGTTTAAATTATCTATGCTATCAGATAATGACTCTAATTCTTTTAATACAAGCTTAGAGTACTCGTTCCAGCCATTTTGATTTTCAGTGCTCATTTTGCGAAACCTTTTTGCATCCTCTTTCGTTTATAAGGCACTTTACTTCTTCAAGAGAAGTGCTAACTTCGCTTAACTCATTACTTAAATCATCTTTTGAAATTACAATACTCTTTAGCTTTTCATTGGCCTTCTCAATTTTATCAAGAACAAGCCATAAAGTTTTTGCATTTACTTTTAATTGGCGGTCTCTATCATTTAGCTGTTCGCATAATGTTTTTATTTTATTTATATTTGATTTAGAGCGCATTTCAAACTCCACATTACATTTTAATCATATTATTAATAAAACTAACATTCCCAAGTAGAATAAATTATTGATATTTCAGACCCTACAGGCGGAGGTGTATTAAATACAACAGAATTAGTTGATTCCTCAAAATACCAGTCACTTGATGGTAGGCTATCAACATATACCTCTATAGAGCTTTCTATAGCGGGCGTTGATAGGGTAAATTTGCCTGATAAAACAGAATCCCTTGCAACCTCCTCTAAATCTATGCCCCAGTCTGCGGAGCAAATAGATATAAATGATCCTCCAAGACTACTTACAACATCGTAGTATCCCGATCCAAAAAATGCCCCTCCATTTGCGCTACAACCATAGGGGTAATCTCCGGCTACAGCATGTGCCGCAACCAAATCAGATGTTGACTTTAAACTTAAGGCATGAGAGGTTAAATCAGCAGGTGTAACTGCAGTTGAAAAATCCCCTTCATCTGAAATAAATATCAAAACAAATCTTGCATCAGTCCTAAGAAATCCACTGTAAACGCCAGCGTCACCACCAGGCTGAGTTGCGTCATAAGCTTGGCGGATACCTTTTTCATCTGGATTCCCAAAAGTTCCTATCGAACTAATTAAGCTTATAGATTCAGCGATCGGATCTGGCGATAAGCTTGTTACGAATGTAGAGCCGACAAAGCTTGGGGAGTCTGTTGTTATGAACGCTATTCTGTAATCTGCACCAGCAGCAGAAAATATATTTATAAAAGAAGAAAAATTATCAATTAAATTAATTTGATTTGAAGCCATTGAGCCTGAATTATCAACTACAAACAATATATCAACATCAATAATTTCATCTTGAACAAATATTTCTTCAAGAAAAACTCCATACTCCCCCATGCCAATTTGGTTCGCTGAGGCTACTGGTCTTATTGGATCGTTAGAATGAAAGCTAATAACCCCTGCGTCATTCAAAAGATCAGTGGGTATATAATCAAATTCTATATCAAAAGACTCGTCTTGCTCAAGTATAATCGGAAGGCTTGCGACATGATTAGAGAAATCATTAAAGTTAAAATCTGAAGGTATCGTTGACAAAAAATCTATATCTGTTATTTCTAAATCTACATCGCCTACATTCTTTACATTTATAGATATGCTATCCTCACAGCCTAACTCTACTGTATCAAAGTCAAAATAATCAGGAGTTATGCTGATTACTGGAGCGCTACCGGCACCAATAAGCTCAACCACAACTGTTCTTTCATCCCTGTCATTTGACTTTATAACTACTTCTGAAGTATTTGACTCATAAATGTTGGGTGCGTATTCTGCCGAAAATAAAAGTTCTTCGCCGGGCTCAAGCTCTGCCGAGTCTGGGGCATCTATAGAAAATGAATCCAAACTACCCCTTAATTCTATACTTCTAATATCTAAAATGTCATCGCCAATATTTTTTATCAGAATATCGGCATCAGATGAATCGCTAACAAAAACTTTCCCAAAATTATGGCTGTTAGGACTAACCTCTATTTCTGGAGAGCGAAATTTTCTAATATCATATTCGCTGCAGCTAGCAAAAAATAGAAACAAAAAACAAAAATATTTTAACACAAGATAACTCCTTAATTTCAAACAACTTAAACAGCTACCTATTATATCTTAAATATTAATTGTTTTATGATATCCTTGATCCGCTCTGATCATTAGGAATGCTTCTAGCAAGATCCTGGGCAGTAGGAATCCTCTTGCTTATAGCTCCGCCATGATCTGCTGGATTTTCTATATTTATAACAAACCACTCGGTCCATTCTTCGACACTTTTCTCTTCTTTTATTTCACCAGAATAATTAGCTTGAAGATAGTAAACCATATATTCAATTTGCTTTGAAGCGTCAGTTAGCAAGGCAAGCCTTTCCTCATCTGTGCCACTCTCTGCTCCATAATATCTCAAAAATCTTGTGCCCATAGATGTTCTTGTGCAAATATTATATTGCCAAAGTCCATAGGAGCAGCAAAGACCCTTTGACTTTATATTTATAGATCTGTCGCTTCTTTCTTCTGCGTAAGATCCGCAATCACCTGCAATTCCTGGCTGGAGTCTAGACTCGTGGATAGCATTCGCCACCATTGCTATGCAGAGATTCCTGTTTTTAAGATAAGAGAAAAGCGCCGAATACAAGCTTCCAGAATTTAAGTTTTGACTCACCTCAGATAGGGCCTCTATTTCTGAAGCTTTAGATTTTTCGTTATCAACACTCTTTTCGGGGGAATTAATACTGCCATCAGAGCCCTGAATCATCCTTGAGTAAGTTCGACTATCAACTTCACCACTAGGCGTAAGTCCATTGGCTTCTTGAAAATCTTTTAATGCTCTAATAATATCGTAATCTGACGGTGAGCTTGGATCCAAAAACTTTTCTCCTGCAAGTAGTGCGATTATAGTTTTTTTATTTTTATCAGATAGATCGTCAATCTTTAGAGAGGCATTCGGATCTTCATAAATAATTTTCCCAATATCTTTATTAAAAGAAAGTGTCTTAAATAAAGATGAAGATAATCCCTTTAGAGCTTTTTTAACCTCTGGGTCAGAGGCTGCATCTGGATTAATATTTTCTATAGCGGTTAGTGATTCTTTTATATATTTTTTCTTAGAAAAAGATCCCATCATGCTAAAAATTGGCAAAATAGTCGGAACAACTTCGCGGTATGCATCTAGACCAAGTATATCTTGTAGCTTTTTTATATCAGGGTTTAGTTCGGCAGCTCTCTTTATTTGTAGGAGCCTTGATACTCGGCCGAGAGACCTTTTGTTATTGTCTGAATTTAGACTATAGCCCATTTCTTTAAGCTTTCTTTGAACAACCTTTTGCGGCTCCGCAGCACGCTGCCACCTTTTAGCCTCCTCCTTTGGTAGGGAGCGAATATCCGCCAAACCCATATCTGCCATAAGGGTTTTTAGATACTTTTTCCTCTCGGACATGCGATGTTCTTTTTTATTTTTTGACACTTTCTTTTTCCACTCTAAAGATTAAGGTCTTTATTTTTTTTATAAAATTTTGAAATAAAAAATTGTTATCTATTTTTTTAGAATTGAATTCCTTTAATAATCTTTTTATTTCTTGCCTAATAACTAAAAGTTTTTTTAGTCTTTTATTTTTATCCCTAATATTACTTGCAAATTCAAGTTTTTTTTCTAAATCAGAAAGTTTATTATAGAACTCTCTTTTTAGCCAATAGTTTTCATCCATTAATTTGCCTGCGATATACTGTAAATTTATTTATTAATATATTGTAAAATTATAGGAAGGAGAGCCATCGTGTTAAAGACAGGCACAATTAGAGATATGCATCAAAAGGTTTTGGGCTACGAAGAATTTGTTGAAAAGCTAAAAAGTCTAAATAAAGAGGGACTAGATGTTTATATAGGAACAGACTCTCAGGTTTTAGGGCCAAAAACCTCAATTGTAACTTGTATCTGTCTTTACAAGAATGGGGCTTCTAAAAATAAGATATTTTACATAAAAGAAAAGCTGGATACGGATAGGTACCCAACTCTTAGGTCAAGAATGCTTTTGGAGGCCTACAGAAGCCTTGAGGCAGCTTTAGAGGTAGATTTACTTGTAGATGGGCAGCTAACAGTTCACCTGGATATAGGCGCTGATATAGCTAAAAATAAAACTGCAAAATTTCAAAATGAATTGCAGTTTCTTTTTAAGTCTCAAGGATTTGGATGTGAGATTAAACCAAATAGCTGGGCTAGTAGTTGTATAGCAGATAGGTTTACCAAAAGCTAGCAACTAAGGGTGAAGCAATATTTCTTTTCCCCCCATTAAAACTGCATTAATACGGCCACTATCATTAGCGTAATTAGTACCTCCACCTCCAGCTGGGTCTATTGACATTAGCCGGACGCGCACTGTAAGTATCTCGCCCTGTTTAATAGTTCTCTCTGTATTAGATAGGCTGGAGAGATCCAGATCTTCTACAGTTGGAGATGCGGACAATTCATCGTTTGCAAATCCCCAAGATTTTAAAAGCGTTGGAGAAGAATCAGTATAATCCCACTTATACAAATAGATCTGACAGGTATAATCGGATGGGTCAATGGTTGACCCCTTAGTACCTGACGGAGTGTCTTCAGACTCAAGCAAAACAACTTTAAGCTGACTAATATACCACCCGTATACAGTATCTGCGCTCGACCTCCATTCATTTTGAAAATCTTTATATAAATTAATCCCGTCTTGAGAGCCACCGCCAGCGCACGCGAATTCTATGCCGGGCGGCGGAGCGACTATATCGTCGTCGGGTTCATCTGTAAAAAAGCTAGTCATCTGAAAGACCCTTAAAGTTTCGAGCCCGAGTACGCTTGTGCTAGATGTATCTAATTTAGGAATTTCGTTAAAGTATATATCATTCGACCCCAAGGGACTTCCGATATAGATATCTTGTCCTGCCGCCAACTCAACATCTCCAAGGTCTGAAGATATATATACGCCTGAAGGAGTATTTAGAGTTATATTCCCAAAGCAATTTAATGAGATTTCATTGAGAGCATTTATAAATGTATTTATACCAGAATAAAAAGCATCACCCCCTGTCGTAAAAATGTTTACATTTCCGCTAGCTTGCAATCTAAGAACATTATCACCAGAAGCCACCACTGCGGGATCAACTCCAACAAGGATTTGGTGAGAGCCAAGGTATTTATCGTAAGACATTTAACTCCCCCAATCTTGCTTGGCTTGCCTTATACTTTTTTAAGGTTTTCTTCATTTTTCTTATATAAATGTCTCTTTTTAAAGAACTAATTTTGTCCAGTATAGTAACTCCATTTAGATGATCTATTTCATGCTGAACTATCCTTGCCGCAAGTCCCATGAAAGTTTCCTCAGCCCTAGTTCCGTCAGGCCTTCTGTATGAAACAGTAACTTCTGAAGGTCGCTCTATTTTAAATGTTTTCATAGGGAAAGAAAGACAACCCTCATCAAATGGTTCCACTTCATCTGAAAGGTCTTTTATTTCTGGATTTACTAAAGCAAATGCTTCGCCGTCTGCTTCACCAACAAGTATTCTTTTAGGTAGACCAAGCTGTATTGCGGCCAGACCAACGCCACCAAAGCCTCGCATTATCTTTAGCATAGATTGAGCCAGAGCTTCTAATTCATCCCCAAACTCTCCTTCAGTAAATGGTTCCGACTTTTGTCTTAAGGTCTTGTCCGGCCCAAATATTAACCTCATAGATAATCTCCTCTATCTTCAACTGAATCTAAAACAATTCCGGCAATTTTAGAGCCGGTTCTTGTAAATAAAAATGGAAAAATGGCATGAATAAAGCAGGCTATTCCTGCTGCAAAAAATAACAAAGAATAAATAACAGCATAAAACATATGACTTAAATAATTTTCCCCACTAGATGCAGGGTGATCATTAAATAAGCTTTTTATTTTTTTTAACATTCTTCCTCTTTATCTCTTATATTACCAAGAGAAAATCCTAATGCGACAAGTCTTCTTTTTGAAAAACTACTTTGCGTAGTTTTCCAGTCATCATAAAGAGCAAGAATATTATTAGTTATTGCACAACTTTTTGCACCGTAAATTATATCGCAATAATTATCAATGTTTAATGACAATCTTCTGTAGGTTTGATTTCCAGATCTTTCATAGCAAAGACTATAAGCGGATGCTCCCATTTCTATATAATAACCCCTCCCAACAATCCTAGCTTTTGTACCTGGAAATAACCCAACTTTTACAATGGAAACATCTCCTAACTTTTTAAACTTATAAAGCGAGTTGTTACAATCTATGCTTGCATCTATATAAAGCTCTGCAAGCGTTGTGTTTTTGTTAGCAAGGCCCTGCTCATTATTTAGCAGGGCAGACTTCATAATTTCTGATAAATACTCTATAACATCTTCAGTTACTGATAAGCCCTGATTCTTTGCAGACTTATATATCTCATCTCTAAAAAAATTACCTAATTTTGATGTTATAATTTTTTTGCTCATTTTATTATAATAAATAAATTAATACTTTTAGACCTTGGACATCATTGGCATAATCTTTTTGAAAATAATATCAGCTGTTTCTTCCGGAGAGGATGTCTTAAAGCAAATAAGGTTGTCTGCAGCATTTTGTAACTCGTATAACTCTCTATCATTACCTGATCCTTCACACTTATCTCCAACAAATACAATAGGGTCGTACTCGACCAGATGATTCATAACATAAGTCTTATCCCAGCCCTTAGGGTAGATGTCTATAGAAGTTTTCCCACCAATTGAGGCAGATAAATTTAGTTTTTTTCTAGATATATAAGTTTTAATTCTAGTTAAAAGCTGAGATCTAATCGATCTAGTAAGATCTATAAATTCAAATCTTTTTCTTTCATCTATAGAGGACGACCTGCCAGGTATAGAGTAATTTATAACAGAATCTCTATTTTCCAGAAAGTTTCCTCTTATGATTATATCTGGATTATCATCACAAATAACTCTCTGCTGTTTTAGCAGGAAACTAAATAATTCAAAAAAGTTACCCCTTCCAATTTCGTCCATCATACTCACGGAGTAGGATCTGTTGTACGAGCCGCCTGCAAAGGGAAAGACTTGAGTTCCATTGCATGGAAAGATGGTGATTTTTTCGGCTAAATTATTCGGTATATAATTTATTACCTGTTCCTTTATAAGCGGAAAATCAGATCCAGAGACTATTCCTATTTCGCAAAAATTAGAAAGATCATCCAAGGCCTGGATCATGTCTGGCTGTATTTTTTCTCTTGGCTTAGTTAGTGTGCCATCCATATCAAATAAGGATATCTTTTTTAAGATCATTACTTCTCCAAAGTCTTCATTATATTTTTACACTTTGGATAAGCAGAGCAGCCAAAGAACTTTCCATAACGCCCTTTTCTCTCTAGCATTGAGCCCTTCTTGCACTTAGGGCACTTGTGTCCAGTATCTTTTGCCGGGGCTTTTTTGTTTTCAATTGGAGTTCCATCCTCACCTATTGCAGCACTAAATTTGCAAACAGGATAAGCCTTGCAGCCATAGAACTCCCCGTTCCGTCCTTTTCTGCGCACAAGTATATTTGAGCACTTCGGACACTTGTGGCCAGTCTCAACACTTACCTTTGAAGAAGACTCTCCATCAATTGATAGGGTGCCATCACAGTTTGGCCAATCAGAGCACCCTAAGAATGCACCATGCTTTGATATCTTCTTTACCATCTTTGACGAACATTTTGGACATTTATGATCGACAATAAAGGTATCAGGTAGCGAAGATTGATTTGCCGTTTTTATTTGAGAATCTAGATCCAAGTTAAATGCTGCAAGAGTTTCTTTGTAGTCTTTATTGCCAGCAGCAATATGATCAAGATTAGACTCCATCTCTGACGTGAATCCTTTGTCTACAATTCTTGGAAAGTATGCACTAAGATAATCGGAAACCATAATTCCAATTTCAGACGCAGAAAGAGACTTCTTAACTCTAGAGATATACTTTCTATTTATCAGGGTATCCAAAATCGATGCGTAAGTGCTGGGTCGCCCAACACCTTCTTTTTCCAGCAGCTTAATAATTGAAGCATCAGAGAATCTATTTGGCGGCTTAGTAAAGTTTTGCTGACCAGATACCTTCGCCCAAGAAACCTTGTCTCCCACGCTTAGGGCAGGCAGAATAACATCGTCCTTTATTTCTCCATAAACCTTTAGAAAGCCGTCAAACACTAGTGTGCTTCCGTTCTTTTTAAAGCCATATTTTGACTTTCCGGCATATTCAAGCTTTAAAGAAACCTGATCAAACTTGGCTGAAGCCATTTGGCTTGCGGTAAAGCGAGCATCAATTAACTTTAGAAGCTTTTTCTCATCAGTGGATACAGGCTCAACCGGAGAATCATAAGTTGGCCTGATCGCTTCGTGAGCATCTTGCGCGGCACCCTTTGGTCCATAATTTATAACCGATGGAGACAAGTACTTCTTGCCATGCTTGGCCTCTATCTTCTTTCTCAAGTCAGTTACCTTGACCGGATCAGTACGGGTGCTATCAGTTCTGTGATAAGTAATCATGCCCTGGCTGAAAAGATTTTGAGCTACAGACATAGTCTTTTTAGCGCCCCATCCAAAAGAGTTTGACGCAGCCTGCTGTAGAGTAGAGGTTATAAAGGGAGGATAGGGCTTTCTTGTTCTGCTCTTTGTGTCATACTCTGTTACGATAAGATCTTTCTTGCCCGAGTTCATGTCATTCAAGATTTTGTCTGTATCAGCTTTGCTCTTTGGAACGTAAGCCTTACCATTTAAAGCGTAAAAATCTGCAGAAAAGTCTTTTTGAGTTTCAACTTCAATTGTCCAATATTCTTCTGGAACAAAAGCTTTAATCTCTTTTTCTCTATCCGATATAATCTTTAGAGCAACAGACTGAACTCGACCAGCGCTTGTACCGCGAAGACCCTTCGTCCACATTATAGGACTAACTTTAAAACCAACTAGCCTATCCGTTATCCGGCGAGCCTGTTGGGCATTATAAAGATCATCATCAAGCTTGCCGGGGCTCTTCATCGCCTTCTTTACCGCGTCTTTGGTAATGGCATTAAACTTAATTCGATGAATGTTTGTGCAAGTCTTTGGAAGTATGCTTGCAATGTGAAACGCAATTGCCTCGCCTTCTCTATCGGGGTCAGTTGCGATATAAATTGTATCGTGCTTTTTGGCCTCATCCTTTATTGACTTTACGACATCTTTTTTATCTGAGTTAACCTTATAAGTTGCCTCAAAAGTTTCTGTGTCAATTCCAAGGTTCTTTTTAGAGAGGTCCATAATATGGCCGACTGAAGCCATTATTGTGTAGCCACTTCCTAAGATTTTTCGAAGTTTAGAAATTTTATTCGGTGACTCGATTAATACCAGAGGCATTTTTATCTCCTATTTACAAAAATAAAATAGCCATGGCCAGAATTTTGTCAACTCTTTTTGGCCATGGCTAAAATATTTTTATTAAACTTTTAATTACGAGAATCTATGATTGATAATAAAATATCCAAATCCATAGAATCTATAAAGGGTATAGCCTCCTGCATTGTCATGAAAAGATTACTGTTATTAAAGTACTTTAATTGAATATATTCAACAAACATTTTTGACTCCATATCGTCCTCGCCCATACACTGGGCGATCATTTCGATAAACGTAAGGTTCATGATGTCTCCCTTTTTTTAATGAGGAATTATCCCTCACTATATCCGGAAATATTAGCCTCAACCCTTTAATGTGCTGATTTAATCAGTACTGCCAAAGCCTCCATCTCCACGCTCTGTATCGGATACTTCTTCAACTACAAAGTCGCAGTTATTCCTCTTCCGCAAGATTGCTTGAAACATTTTTGGCTTTTCTTTTAGAATCAAATTTGCCACAGCAGTTATTGTTTGTGGGCGTGATCCAAAGATATTTACCAAGCCGCCCGCATAAGAGTCAGAGGGCGAATTGAATCCTTCATACTTGTGATGCACTCTAACTGGAACAAGAACTTCACCCCTATAATGCTCATCGATTACCCCAACTGAATTTGCCATAGAAAGAGGAAGCTTGGATATAGAGGATCTTGGAACAACCTCAAAATAATATCCAGTGGGCGGCTCAAGCGAAAGGCCGGTCTTAAAAAAGACAACATCGCCGCTTATCTTATGTACGCCTATAAAGGTTAGGTCGTAGCCGGTATCTGATTCATGTGCCCTTGCAGGCAATACAGCGGCTTCATCAAGTAATTTAACTTTTGTTTTTAACTTTGGCATTTGATTTCCTTTCTACGAATAATTATACTTTAATTAGAGGTTTAAAATTGACTGATCAAAAATACTTTGTTGATCTTGCTCTTACTATAGTTTTCGAAAGCTCCGAGTCAAGAAAAGATGAACTTATTTCAAAAATAAATGAATGCATTCAAATGATGCTTGAAGAAGAGCAGTCAATATCACTGAGTTCTTCAATTAATTCAATGTCTGAAGAGCAAATTTATTCTATTTATAACTCAAGCTTACCGCCAGAGGAATACAATTAAACCTCTGTCGCCCATATCATATACTTGTAGATAGCTCTGGCAACATCTTTATTCCACTTCTCTTTGTTTATCGGGATTCCAAGACGCCTGGCAAGTCCAAGCCCCCGTTTCCATGCCTCGACCTCCTCTATGACGGTAAAGGTCTTGTGGATCTTTGATTTCTCAGAATACTTTTTGAGAACCTCTTCTTCGCCATTAACAACAGAATCAGACTCTCCTACGAGGAGGTGCCCCGCTTCGTGCAGCATAACATGTATTTGAGTTTCTTTAGATCTAGTTGAATTTATTGAAACAAACTTTGATATTCTGTCTATTGCATCGTGCCCATCACGCTCAAGCTCTATATGGTATCCCCTTTTTTGAAACCATAAAATTAAAGAACTTATAGCGTCTTCGTGTTCCACAGAATTAACTCCATGCAGTATTTTGATATATTTATTAATACCAAATAATTAATATTTATAAAAATCAAAAAATAAGTTGACTTGTTTTCAAGGCAGATTATAACGTACTATACAGGACTAACTATGAGTAAAAAAAATAAATTATTTTCTTCAGAAAAGCTAGAAGTAAGAAGAAGCATAATTCATGGGTGGGGAGTTTTCGCAAAAGAGCCCATCGAAATGGGAGAGTTACTACAAGAGTGTCATGGCCTAATCATAAGCGGTGAAGATTATGAAAAAAGCAAAACCATCTCGGGAATTGCGTGCAACTCGTTTAGGGTAAGCGAGAATCTTTACATGATTCCTTATGGTTTTGGTGCAATATACAACTCACATTCTAACCAGAACATTATAGCTACTTTTGATACCAAAAGCTGCATAATGTCTTTTTATGCACTAAAAGAAATAAGAGAAAATCAAGAATTATTTTTAGACTATGAGTCAGCAAGAATAAAGCTTCTCGATCAGAATATTAGCTTAGAGACTTACCAGTCTGATAAGTAACACCCTCAAGAACTAATGCAAATGGTATGAATGATACCAGCGGACCCAAGGTATCTATGCCAAATTGAAATACAATTATATCCTCTGAATAAAGATTCTCAACATCAATCTCCGCCAGATCTATTAAGTGAACTTGATTTTCCAGGTCAGCCCAAGTAGCACCTGCCCCTACAGCGCCTTCTGGCTCTATATTAAATACATCGTCATAGGGGTCTCTTGAGCCTGCGGCAGACAAAAGATCTGCATCAGCATAATCTCTTTTAATAGGCAATAGCCCTCCCGCTGGATCTGCAACCAAAACTCCAGATAATCTTTGTGGCAATGCCAATACTCTAAGTGCAATTGGGGCCGTTACTGGAGTGGTGGCCGCCGCGCTGGTGTCAATTCTGGCTGCAACAGAAACTTTAATGGGGAATGCGGTGCATATCCCAAGCGGAACAGAGAACTGCACGCTATAAGTATTTCCTGCCGCCGTAGCTTCGGACTCATTAAATTGTTGCACGAAAGTTGTGCCGGCAGTATTGCCCAAAGTTACAGTGCCATTAGAAAGTGTGCTGCCCATACCGGCGATAGCCCCAGACCAAACTCTACCAGAAAGGGGGACGTTGGACCTTAGCTTTGACAATCCAGTTTGAGATGGCACACCGTCAGCAGAAACGTTAAACGATGACTCGATTAGCTTAAAGCTCTCAAACTGTGGAGATGTAGCTGGTGCGGTAACAACTCTTACCCTAATCCAATAAGCGGTAATGCTGTTTATCGTTTTTGCAGTCCAGGTGCTCGATCGATCAACACCAAATGGGTTTGTTGAAGAAGGCCTAAAGGTCTCTGTTTTATTTAATCCAAATCTAAATATTTCATTAGAAGAGGACCTCTCAAAAAAAGAATTGCCGTATGAATATCCCTCTATGAATGAGGTTGCCTGAGAAGTTACCTGAACCCAGTTTGTTCCGTCCCAAATCTCAAATACATAAGATCCTCCCAAGCCGCCGGCAGTATTGACTACGGTTTCTATTCCCCAGAACCTAATAGGGTTGTTTACTGCATCCTTTCTCTGAGAGCCAAACAATATTGTATGATTTGCTGCAGTTCCCTGGAATGATACTAGGCTGCCGGTTTTACTTCGGGCTGAAGCAGAAACATCTGTTAGATTTCCTCCGTCTGAAATTGAAGATGCAGTGTTATCAGTAGTAATAACTGTCATACCAGTTATAAATGGTCGCCCCCTTCCAAATGCGGAGGTTGTACCTCGTTCGACAAATCCAACAGAAAGTTGTTCAGGGCCAAATATATTAAATGAAGACTCAAGCTCATCTGTGGACTCCTGGGTAAATGTAAGAGAAAAATCTGAGTTTGCAGCAACCTGAGGATTATAGATATAGGCCGGCTGGTGATTTGAGTTAATTCGATAAACGGATTCGTCACCATTGGCGGTTAAATCTACAGATACCGCTGTTGTAACATTTTCTAGCCTTCCTCCCAGTAAGCCTACAGAAACATAGTCTCCACCAGATGAAAGAGCTGTATTTGCATTAAAGATATTTGGAGTAAAAACTATAGCAGTAGGCCTTATTGATACAGAAATACCTGAATCAATTCTTATTGCGTTTGTTACGTTTGAATTTCCGCTGTTAAAGCCAACCATTTGTGCTCTACCTGCAGCGGTAATTGGCGGGCCACCTCTTCCTGTTACATAAAGTACATTGGTTATTGCCCCAGCGGATTGCGGTACGTGAATTCCCTCTAAAGCAAGGACTCCTTGATCGACTTTCATGCAATCAACAATTCCGCCGGCCTCAACACGAATGTTTTGACCAATAGTCTTGCCACCGCCCGACCTATATATGCCTGAGCCAGCTGAACTAAGCGGAGTTACTCCGTTTCCATACATTGCTATGTTATATATGGAGTTTGTTCCAGTAGCCTGGTTGCATAGAATTGCTACAAATCCGCGAGTACCGCCTGGAGGAGCAGGCACCGAAGAAGAAGGGGTGCCTGAAGTAGCTGGAACGTTCAGTGATATCCCCTCTATATATCCGCCGTTTCCAAGTATGATAACATCATCTGTTGCTGAAGCGGGAGCGGGTCCAACTACTGTGTGCTCCCAGCCTCCGAGGCCTATTAAAGATAACCCGGTTAAATTTAGTCCATCTTCAGGATAATTACCCGGCAAAAGCTGTATTGTATCACCAGTAGAAGAAGCTGCGATAGCTGCGGCAATAGTTAAGAACGGTCTGCCCAAATCATCTGCCGCTCCAGTAGAATCGTTTCCGTTCACAGAATCAACCCATATAGTATTGCCTGTTGGAACAGAGGTAGAGCCAGATGTAAATTGAGCCCAGGTTGTGCCACTTCCAGTTGAGGTGTTCTGATAAAGCGCAGCACCAGAGCCAGTATCTCTAACAAATAATGATCCGGCATCTGCCGTCACAGAGCCAGAGGGATCTAACGTACCTGCAAACACGCCAAATGACTCACCAGATGTTTGGGTTAGAGTTATGATTTCCGAGTCAGCCGCGCCATTGACCTGAACTTCTGCCGCAGCGGTGTTTGTGCCACCTATAGTTATTTGGCCTGTTGCATCAGCACTTAAAGCGCCAGTTGTAGAAATATCTATTCCTGCAGTACCAGCGTCTATGTCGATACCACCAGCTGCATTTGATGCATTTATTCTTACTGCATCTGCAGCAGCCTCTGCACCATCGACTATAACGCTGTTGGCTGTTGCAGAAAGAGTTAAATCACCAGAAGAAGTTGTGAAGTTTGATGCTGCAGATGAATCAATTGATACTGCTCCAGCAGTAGAATCTATTG